>Ga0193752_1000230_pt1 | contig 63708 bp, 48 predicted proteins | sample H1c1metaG_FD_144924 | JGI IMG/M metagenome (GOLD analysis project Ga0193752, IMG submission 144924) | Soil microbial communities from a riparian zone of the East river system, Colorado, United States - H1c1 | ecosystem: Environmental > Terrestrial > Soil > Riparian zone | place: USA: East River...
AAGAACTACAATCGGAATTATAACAATGAAAAAACGACTGTATAGCAATTGCAGGATTAAAAATTATATTTGTATAACCAGAACAGGATTTATTTATTAACCTGTATAGTTATTTTAGGACTAGTCATAAGACCTGGCCAAAGTTCATGTAAGCTTAGGGAAAGGTATAGGTAAAGTATCACACATCAATTTCGATATCATTTCGATTCAAATCAAATAATGCATAAAATATGTGCTAAGTAGCTATGTTTTAAACACTAAATTTATTACCTTTATAAGGTACTTTGCTCTTTATCAATCAATGCGAAATATACTGTATTGATAGGTTAACAGCTCGGTTAACAAAGAACATATTTTTTTATAAGACATTGACAATTAGTGATGATATTTGGTTTCAACGGACCCGTCCGGTCCGCAAAATCCCCTGTTACACCGGGGGATTTTTAGTTTATACCATATTATAAGCATGGCCTGGCATAAGTACATTTCATTGTTTTAGTCCTCCCTCATCTTTCATTCCTATAACCTTAAGAAATCTTCCCTTGAACTGTACTCCAATCGGTATCTCCGATTTCCCTATCAATACATTATTTGAAGTGATTGCAGTAATATGATTTTTTGAGACCAGGAAGGAACGATGTACCTGTACAAAATCTCCTCCTGCTTCAGCTAACAATGATTCCAATTTTGTAAGCGGCATAAGCGGCATTAATTTCTGCCCGTTTTCCAATACCACCATGCTGTAATTCTTCCTCGCTTCGCAGTATAAGATATCAGCTAAAAGCACCGGGTAATTTTTCCCATCTGACTTTATGTAAATGCTCTGCTTTCCATGGGCTTTGATTGCAGCCGGAACTTCACTGCCCTGTTTAAGCATATTCACCGCCTTGTACACAGCCTTTGTAAAGCGCTCAAAGGAAAAAGGCTTTAATAAATAGTCAGCAGCATTCAGGTCATAACTTTCTACTGCATATTCTGTATAGGCTGTGGTGAAAATAACAGGTTGTTTGGGCTCTATTATTTTCATTAGTTGTAAACCCGACAGGTTGGGCATATTTATATCCAGGAAAATAATATTTACATTCTTGTTGGTCCTTAAATGATCAATTGCACTCAATGCATTTATGCACTCACCGGCCAGGGACAGGAAGGGCATTTGAATTATATAATTAACGATGATCTTCCGGGCTATAGGCTCATCATCAACAATTAAACAACTATATTTTTCCTGCTCCATTTGCATTATTATTTAACCGTACCAATTGCAGCCGTAGATCAATTGTATAGAAAGTACTATCCTTGCTGATAGTTAACTGGTGTTGCTGATCCGGATAAAGCAGTTCCAGCCTTCTTTTAACATTGGCCAGGCCAATACCATTTGCCGAACCTGCTTTTTCGTTGTTATAATTATTTTTTATGATCAAAGTAAACCTGTCATTTTCAAGCATCGTTTTAATATCAATGTCAACAGCTTCTCCCTTAACAAATTTTGCATGCTTAAAGGCATTCTCCATAAATACGATCAGTAACAGTGGTGCTACCTGGTAAAGAGTATCTTCCGGAACCCTGTTATCAAATTTTAATTTCAGGTCATCCTCCAGCCGTACCGTTTCAAGTTCAATATAGCTTTTTAATACATTTATTTCTTCGCCTAAAGGCACAAGCGGCTTTTGTGTTTCATATAGTGAATGCCTCAGCATATCAGACAGGCGCAACATTAACTGCGGTAATTTGTCTGATTTGTCAACTGCAAGCCCATACAAATTATTAAGTGTGTTAAATAAGAAATGAGGAGCGATCTGGGATTTTAAATTATTTACTTCGGCTGCTAACTGTTGCTGCTTTTTCTCTGCTTCAAATTGTTGGGCAATATATCCATCTTTGAAGTATTTGCAGGATGTGATAAATAAAAAATAAACGATCACAACAGTGATGTTGTTTATAAACATATCACTGAATGTATTGTTTTTAAACCCTGGCTCATTTTGTAAATAATAAAATTGAAAAACTGTTCTGCCATACAGGTACAACAGCCAGCTTCCTGTACCGGCCATGAAATAAATAAGATATTTTCCCTTTACAAAAAAAAGCCTGTAGAGCCATAAGGTGAAATAAGTTCCTGCAACCAATAGGATCTCTGAGAGCAGCATATACTCCAGGAAAATAGGAGGATAATATTTAACGGTGATGTAGTATAACCAGAACCTGAATAAGCTATAGCCAAGCCAGAATAATACATGCCATGGCCATCTTTTGAGGATCAGCAACCTGTTTATCCAGGTATGATATATTAAACCTGTTCCGGTTATTTTCATTTGTTCAAATATAGGCGTTAATCTTTTTTACAGAAAAGCTATCTGTCCTCGAAATGCTTATTTCGTCCATTTGTAACATCACAGTTTATCCGGGAAATAAACTGTTTGTACAGCAAATTTTATGTTTGTCCTTTTCTAAATAAAATAAAATAATGCTGTAATAGTTTGCAGTAACTAAAAAATATAAACAATGAAAAAGTATTTACTATCTGCAGTGTCAATTTTTTTAATGCTTACTGCCGGTGCACAATGGCTACCGCAAAATGCCGGCTTTACCAATGACACACTTGGATTTTATGAAATGTCAATTCCAAACAAAAACACGGCATGGGCGGTCTGTTTTGATATCAAGTGTGGCTTAGGCTGCGGCCGGTTTATCCAGGACTTTACCCGGACAACAGATGGTGGCGCAACCTGGATACCCGGGAAGATGGGGAATGATCCCAGCCTGGATTTTTCAAACATTAGTGCCATCGATGAAAATGAGGCCTGGGTAGCTATGAATAAGCGTTTTACCGGGGGTGGAGGATTGTATCATACACTTGATGGTGGCTTAACCTGGGAAAAATCAAACCCTGCCGAGATCTTTGACGGGAACTCTTTTCCCAATTTTGTTTACTTTAAAGATAAGAATCATGGCATAGCTATGGGAGATCCCAATGGTGGATATTTTGAAGTATATACCACCAACAATAAAGGTAAAAAATGGAAAAGAGTACGACAGGCAGATCTGCCGGCAACACTTCCCAACGAGTATGGCTTTGTATGCGGGTATGCTACAGTACAAAACACTGTTTGGTTTGGTACTACCCGGGGCAGAATGTATAAGTCTGCAGATTTTGGGAAAACATGGACAGTTCATATAGTTGATCCTGCAGGAAAGTTCATCAACGAAATTGCTTTTAACGATGATAAGTTACATGGGGTGGCGCATTTAAGAAACAACCTGGGCCAAACATTTTTATTCTCCACTGCTAATGGTGGTGTTACCTGGACCGATCTTGGCCAACCTGCCAATTGGAAAAGCAGCCGTATCACTTCGGTGCCTGGCACCAATGCTTTAATATCTACAGGTATCAACGGTAACCCAAATTTTCGTGGCTCGGCAATTTCCTATGACAATGGTACTACCTGGACAGAAATTGAAAGGGCTGTGAATAAAACGGTGTCAAGATTTTATGATGCTGAGACAGGTTATGCCTGCGCTGCTTTTGTAACAGGCCCACCGCTCCGTGGTGGTATATTTAAATCGCAAATTGTTTTTGAAACGAATGCTGCTGCTTTAGTTTCCAATACAACAAAGCCTGCCATTGAGCCGGTAAAACCAACAGCCGGTGCCATGGTAAAAGTGTATCCTTCACCGGCAAATAATGTGGTGAATGTATCATTAAATGATGCATTGGTAAATACAAACAGTGCTGTAAGCATTGTAAGTATGAGCGGTCAGGTGCTTGAAACAGGAAGGTATAAAGGATCAAAATTGATCAGGATAGACGTGAGTAAATTAACACCGGGGCTGTATATACTGCGTTTAGAATCCAACGGCCAGGTCATTAATAAAGAGATATCTGTTGTAAGATAAAATTCTCACTGCAATAAAAAAGAGCAGCTTAAGTTGCTCTTTTTTTGTTTGGTTTAAGCACTGCTATAAAAGCGGCCTTAAAAACTATCTGTCCTTAAAACTGCTATCCTGTCCTTTTTTTCAGGCTCTCTACAGGATTCAATTTACCTTAAATCAAATTTGAATGCTACATTTTAAATTAAACAACAAACAAATGAAAACCTGCTGTATATTACTTGCTGCCGTTTTATTCACCGTTACTGCAGTTGGCCAGGTGCCGTATAATGCGGCGGTACCAAATGGCTACACAAAAAAAGCTACCGTGTCCGAACAGGTGGGCTTAACAGAAGTTACCGTTACTTATCATCGCCCATCAGTAAAAGGGCGTGAAGGAAAGATATGGGGAGAGATCGTTCACAAGGGGTTTACCGACCAGGGATTTGGTACCAGCAAAGCGGCGCCATGGCGGGCAGGAGCTAATGAGAATACGATCATAGAATTTGATAACGATGTAAAGGTTGAAGGGCAGCTGCTGCCCAAAGGCAAATATGGTTTTTTCATAGCGTACGACCCGGTGGAAACCATCCTGATCTTCTCTAAAAGAACCGATGCCTGGGGCTCGTTTTTTTATGATGAAAAAGAAGATGCCTTACGGGTAAAAGTGAAACCCCTGCCTTTGGAGAAAAGCGTTGAGAACCTGAAATACGAGTTTACCGGCCAAACGCCCAATGCTGCTGTGCTCAGCCTTTGCTGGGAAAAACTATCCATACCTTTTAAGGTGGAAGCAGATCAGCTGAAACAGCAATTTGATGCTTTAGTTGCCGAATCGCAAAATCCCCGTGGCTTTACTTCCGAAGGATTGAATATTGCTGCCAACTGGGCTTTACAGAATAATTACCAGTTGCAAAAAGGCCTTGAGTGGGCAACATTGGCAACGGGCCCGAATTTCCCGGGCGATCCCCGTTCATTTACCGCACTGGCAACCAAAGCAGGCCTGCTGGAAAAAATGGGAAGGTCTGAAGAAGCAGCAACGGCTATCAAAAATGCATTACCCTTTGGTACGGTTAACGAATTGCAGCAATTGGGAAGGCAACTTTTAGCGGCTAAAAAAAACAAGGCTGCTGCAGAAGTCTTCGAATTTAATTATAATAAAAACCCAAACCATTTTATTGCTTTAACAGGTATGGTCAGGGGTTTATCTGCAAATGCGGACTATACAAAAGCGTTGGAATTTGCCACAAAGGCATTGCCGCTGGCACCAAATGATAGCGCCAAACAAGCCGTGCAGGCGATGATCGAAAAACTGAAAGCTGGCAAGGATATTAATTAATGCTGCCTGTTATATTAGCAAAACCAAACAACCTGCTTGCTGAGCTCCGGCAAACCGGCTTTTCTTTTACAAAATTTTAGCCATAATTAACAAACCCATCATTCGTAATTGCCCACCCTTTTGTAAATTTATGATTCATCAAAAAAAAGGAGGTATTCATGCAATCTACAGATTCATCATGGAAGCCTTCGGTTAGTATCGCCTAACCGGGCTTACTTCATAGAAAAATTCTGTCCCGCTTTAAGCGGGAATAACCACTCAATGCGTTGGGTGGTTTTTTTTGTATGGCAGTGCAGGCTTTGCCATGGCTCATCTATGCTTCATCCATGAAGCATCCATACCGGGGGAGCGAAGGATGACCGGCTGATGTATACTTTGGCTATGCATTATGATACGTGAAAACACGTATGTAGTATACCGGCGTATTTTTTAACTTTATTACAATTTATAAAGCAATCGATGAACGGTAATTCTTTTTTACTTAACCTGGTACGGGGCCGCATTGGTAAAACGATGGTGGTGAAGCATTATGGCGATAAGGTTGTTGTTACCAAAGTGCCGGACATGGGCAATATTGAAGCCAGCCCTGCACAAAAGCATGAGCGCAGTAAATTCAGGGAAGCCGTTACATGGGCGAAGCAAATCAACGGTGACCCGGTGTTGCGGGTTGGGTATATAAAAAAAGCCCGGGGCAGCAACAGGGTTTATCAATACCTGTTGAAGCATTATTTGAAAAAAGGCGGGGCGTTTTTACCGGGGCAATAATGTAACCTTTTATTTTCCCGTTTTTAATTTGGTTACAAAATGCGGCTATTTTATTCCTGCAGGGTTTTTGTAACTTTTTTAAAAAAAATAATTTTGTAACGTTACATTTTTTGCATTTTTAATTTGGTTACAAAAAAATTCTATTTTATTTTTTTAGTTTTTGTAACCACCGGAAAAAAATGTTTTTGTGTGGTTACATTTCTGCTGCGGGACCCGGAAACTGAATTTCGCCGGCCTGGGCAGGCGGCCATGTAGTTTCTTTCCCGCCGTGCCGGCAGACTGCGTTTTGCTTTTCAACCTTTCAATTGCTGCCCTTGTTCCTCACCTCAGGCATTCATCCGTTTGCAATAATTTTCTTACGGGTATATGACCGCTCATTTGCCTGTAGGCCTGGCTGCGCAGTTTGCGGCAGTGGAGCATCATCAGGCCGATGGGGTCATGGTACAGGGAAAAGCGGCGTGCCCTGTCAATAAAGTACAGGTAGCATTCGGCACGGTATTCATTCCAGTCACGGCGCCTGACCCGTTTTTCCAGCTGCTCCCAGTAATGGTGCAGCCAGCTTTCATCGCCGGTCTTATAATACATCAGCAGGTGCTCTTCGGTACAGCGGCCGATGGCTTCTTCCCGGGTACCCTGTATCTTTTTGCCTCCCAGCTGCTTCACGCAGTACAGCATATAGGTTTGTGCGTCTACCCAGGCAATATTGCCCAGCGTGCAGTTGTGGTGGTTGCGGTCTTTAAAGATGATGTATTTATGCCTGCGTGGATTGGGTATAAAATGGCTTGCCAGCAGGGTGGCCAGTCCCAGGTAGCGGTAGCCGCCGGCAGCATAAGCACAGCGCAACTGCACAATGGGCGCCCTGCCCTGTTTCAGGTTTACCTTTAATAATTTATTGCCCTTATACAGCAGGCCTGCCGGCGAAATAAAATAACCGGGTGCATCATCTACCGGCACCCGCCCGGGATCAATAAAAACGGGTGGTTTGGGGGGCGGCGCTTTAATATCCATGCTGAGCCCGGGGTGCAGGTTATGCCGCACATATTCCCTGCCGTTTACCCATTGAATATTGCTGATGTTGATGTTATCGGGGTTGCCGTCTTTAAAGATCACTTTGGTTGCATGACCGGGGTTGGGCAAAAACAGGCGGGCTATGAGGCTGGCCACGCCCCATTCCCAGGCTTTGCCGTTTACCTGTATACGTAGTTTGGGCGCTTTGCCGGGTTTACAAATAAGGGACCTGGGCCGGCCCTTATGAAAAACGGTACCTTGTGTGTTGATGGTATAGTCCGCAAAGCCGGGTATGGGAAGTTCATCTGTCATGGGCATGAGATTGCCTGGCCGCTTTAAAAGGGATTTTTTTGCCCCGGCAGCCGGTGAAGAAATTGTATCTGTAAAAAAGCAGGTTAGGTAAGCCTATACCGGGTTCTTAGGCTTTTTGGCAAAAAGCGTGAGGAGGAGGTGGAGTTGTTTATGGATGTATGGTATTAACATTTGCCTAATAAAGTATTAAGTGGATGGTAGATCATCATACGCTTACATGAGCGAAATGATAAATAAAGATAATGACGTATTCGTCATTGTCCAAAAAAATCTTTAGTCCCAACTTGGGGAACGATGGGACAGATAAGAGATACAAAACTGCTGCAAAAAATTGCGTTGGTTATTAAGCAATTAAGGGAAGAGAGAGAACTATCCCAGGAAGAGGTCTACAATGAAACGAACATCCATATCGGCAGGATTGAAACTGCCAAAGCAAATCTTTCTGTAAGCACACTTGCTGCATTGTGCAAATATTTTAAGATCAAATTATCGGAGTTTCATAAGAGGGCAGAAGAGCTAAAGTAAACTATATTTTTCCGAATTTTATTGGCAGAAAATCCAAAAGGAGCCAGCATGTAATCTACAGATTTATCATGGAAGCCTTCGGTTAGTATCGCCTAACCGGGCTTACTTCATAGAAAATATCTGCCCTTTATGGGATAGCCACTCAATGCGTTGAGTGGTTTTTTATGTAGTAGTTTAATAAGCAACTTGTGCTATAGAAGAGTAGTGCAGAAAATATAACTTATTTTTAGTGAGTGTTACTGAACTGCTTATGAATAAAAAAGCGCTTTCCGAAAGAGATATCTGCACCAAATTCATCACCCCGGCATTAAAAGATGCTGGTTGGGATATTGAGACACAGGTATTGGAGGAGGTTTCTTTTACAGATGGAAAGATATTTGTCCGGGGCAAGCTCACAGCTCGGGGAAAAAGAAAAAGGGCAGATTACATTTTGTATTATCGTTCCAATCCGATTGCAATAATTGAAGCAAAAGATAATAATCATACTGTTAATGCAGGAATTCAGCAAGCATTAGATTACGCTAGAATATTAGATATTCCCTGTGCGTTCAGCAGTAATGGGGACGGATTTCTCTTTCATGACAGAACAAAAACGGATGGTTCTATTGAAACCGAATTGGCTTTATATGAATTTCCAACACCCGAAACTTTATGGAATAGGTTTAAAATCTACAAAGGCATTAATACCAAGGAACAAGAAAGGATTATTTCGCAGGAATATTTTACTGATGGGTCTGGTAGAAAGCCAAGATACTACCAGGAAGTGGCTATTAATAAATCCATTGATGCCATTGCAAAAGAGCAGCCTAGAATTTTATTAGTAATGGCAACCGGTACAGGTAAAACTTATACAGCTTTTCAAATTGTTTATAGGTTATGGAAAGCAAAGGTTAAAAAAAGAATTCTCTTTCTTGCCGATAGGAATGTATTAATCTCTCAAACAAAGAATAATGACTTCAGGCATTTTGGGGATAAAATGACCTGGGTAAAGAACAGGCAGGTAGATAAAAGCTATGAGGTTTACCTGGCACTTTACCAGGGTGTATCTGGTAATGAGGAAGAAGCTAATATTTATAAACAGTTTTCTCCCGATTTCTTTGATTTAATAATTATTGATGAGTGTCATCGGGGAAGCGCAAAAGACGATAGTGCCTGGCGGGAAATATTAGAATACTTTAAAAATGCTACTCATCTTGGCTTAACAGCTACGCCAAAAGAAACGACTGAAATTTCCAATATTGAATACTTTGGTGATCCTATTTATACGTATTCACTAAAGCAAGGTATTGATGATGGTTTCCTTGCCCCATACCGGGTAGTAAGAATAGGACTGAATGTTGACTTGGAAGGATGGCGACCTGAAAAGGGTAAACTGGATAAAGATGGCAATCCTGTTGTTGATAGAATTTATAATCGGAAAGACTTTGACCGAAACATTGTTATTGATGAAAGAACAGATACCGTTGCAAAAAAAATCACTGAATTTTTAAGAGGCACAGGCAGGTTTTCCAAAACCATTGTTTTTTGTGTGGATATAGACCATGCTTCAAGAATGCGTTCAGCATTAGCAAGACACAATGCTGATTTGGTAAGTGAGAATTACAAATACATTATGCAGATTACCGGCGATAACGATGAGGGTAAAAGGGAACTGGACAATTTCATCAATGTAGAAGAAAAGTATCCTGTAATTGCTACTACCTCCAAATTAATGAGTACCGGTGTAGATGCCCAAACCTGTAAGGTAATTGTGCTGGATAGTAATATCCAAAGTATGACAGAGTTTAAACAAATCATTGGTAGGGGAACAAGAATCAGAGAAGACTTTGGTAAATTATACTTTACCATTCTTGATTTTAGAAATGTAACCGACCTGTTTGCTGATGAAGAATTTGATGGTCCCCCTATCCGTATTAAGGAAGTTGGAGAGGATGACGATTTAACTGGTATTGAAGCGGAAGAAGAAGATTTAACCGACCCGATCATTGACAACGTAAGCGGTGAAGAAATTAAAATTAAAAAACCATCAGTCCGGTATCCTGAAAATGACCAGACATCTTTTGCAAGGGAAAGGCCGCAAAAGATTTATGTTAATGGGGTGGATGTGTCAGTATTAATTTCCCGGGAAATGTATTTTGATAACGAAGGCAGGCCTATTACTGTAAGCCTGAAAGATCATACCAAAGAAATAATCAAGAACCATTTTGCTACACTAAAAGATTTCTTAACCAAATGGAATGATACAGAAAAAAAAGCTGTCATTATAAAAGAACTGGAAGAACAAGGCGTTATGGTAAGTGCCTTACAGGATGCAGTGGATAAAGAGCTTGACTTGTTTGATTTAATTTGTCATGTGGCTTACGATCATCCGCCACTAACCCGGAAAGAAAGAGCTAACAATGTAAAGAAGCGAAACTACTTTACTAAATACGGCGAACAGGCAAAAAAAGTACTAGAAGCCCTTCTGGATAAATACGCTGATGAAGGCATTGCTACAATAGAAAGTTCTGAAGTCCTTTCTATTGATCCATTGGTTAACTTTGGCACCCCAAGAGAGATTATAGATATTTTTGGTGGTAAAGAAAATTACCAGGAAGCTGTTAAAGAATTAGAAAATCAATTATACCGGTTTGCATAATGAAGTACAGGATTTATATTGATGAAGTTGGAAACTCAGATTTAAAAAGCTCTGCCAATGAAGAGCACCGTTTCCTCTGCCTTACCGGTATAATCTTCCGACTCGATTATGTAAGCGAAGTTTTACAACCTGAGCTGGAAGCATTAAAAATTAAATATTTTGGCTCACATCCCGACGAGCCCATAGTATTTCATCGAAAAGAGCTGGTACACAAAAAAAATCCATTTCACGCACTGGCAAATCCCGAAATTTCCAAAGCATTTGACGAAGAGTTTTTACAGTTACTAGCCAAGTGGGACTATAAAGTAATTGGTGTGGTAATTGATAAACAGGAACACAATAGTAATTATGCCGCTACCTGGAAATATGATCCCTATCATTATTGTCAGGAAATACTGTTAGAACGGTATAAACTCTTTTTAAATATTCAGGATGCCACAGGCGATGTAATGATTGAGTCACGGGGAGGTAAAGAAGATATTAGATTAAAAAAGTCTTTTCGTACATTAATGGATAAAGGAACCAATTATCTTACACCTGAAGAGTTGAATCAGCGGATTACTTCAAAAGAATTAAAAGTAAAGGCTAAAGGGGCTAATATTGCCGGGCTTCAGTTGGCCGATCTGATTGCCCATTCTGTAAGGCGCTATGCATTTAAGAATATCCTGAAAATGGATGATGGCAAAACAACTTTTTCCGATGCCATTATTGATATACTTGCAGCAGGTAAATTTTTTAAATACAAAGGAAGGATTTATGGGTATGGTGTAAAGAAACTGCCATAAATAAAAAAACCCCTTTTCAGGGGCAAGGGCATTACAACCCTCCACCTCCGCATAAGCGGATTAATACAAAAGTAGTAATTATACCACAAAAGTGGTAATAAAAAATTGTAAAAGAATATGAACCTCACTTCTACCATAAAATCAATTCAGGACATCATGCGTAAGGATGCCGGTGTAGATGGCGATGCACAACGCATCTCTCAACTGGGCTGGATGCTTTTCCTTAAAATATTTGATGAAAAAGAAAAGGATTGGGAAATTACCAGGGACGATTATAAATCTCCCATTCGTAAAGACCTGCGTTGGCGTAACTGGGCTGCCAATGAAGAAGGGATGACAGGCGATGAATTATTAGACTTTGTAAACAATAGCCTGTTTCCCACACTAAAAAACATGAACCTGCGGCACAATAAAGATGCCGCAAGGATGGTGAAAGATGTTTTTGAAGACAGTTACAATTACATGAAAAGTGGCACGCTGTTGCGGCAGGTAATTAATAAAATAAATACGGGCATACAGTTAAAATCTAAAACCGACCGCCACGCTTTTAATGATATATATGAGCAGATTTTAAAAGACCTGCAGAGTGCGGGCAACGCCGGCGAATTTTATACCCCCCGCCCGGTAACACAGTTTATTGTAGAAATGATTAATCCCAAACTCGGTGAAACCATCCTGGACCCGGCATGTGGTACAGCAGGGTACCTTACCAATGCCATTGATTACATTGAAACCAATGAAAAGGTAAAAACACTGAGGCAAAGAGAGATTCTTCAAAACAGCATACGTGGTGTAGAAAAGAAACCATTACCTCACATGCTGGCAACAACCAACTTAATATTACACGGTATCGAAGTACCTACCATTGACCATGATAACCTGTTGAATAAAACCTGGGCTAACTGGACGCAGGCGGACCGGGTTAACATCATCATTACCAACCCGCCTTTTGGGGGTATGGAAGAAGATGGTGTGGAAAATAATTTCCCACTTACCTACCGCACCAGGGAAACAGCTAACCTGTTTATGGCGTTAATAATACATTTACTAAAGGATGAGGGACGCTGCGGTCTGGTATTGCCCGATGGCTTTTTATTTGGTGAAGGTGTAGCTACCCGTATAAAAGAAAACTTACTGGAAAAATGCAACCTGCATACCATTGTGCGCCTACCTAATGGTGTGTTTGCCCCCTACACAGGTATTAAAACTAACCTGCTTTTTTTTACCAAAGGAAAACCCACTAAAGAGGTTTGGTATTTCGAGCACCCTTATCCAACCGGTGTAAAAATGTACAATAAAACCAAACCAATTAATATTAAAGAATTTGCCCTGGAAAAAGCATGGTGGACAAAAAGAGCAGAAAATGAATATGCCTGGAAGGTGAGTATTGATGAAATAAAAAAACGGAACTACAACCTGGATATTAAAAATCCAAAAATTGCAGAAGAACAACATCAATACAGCAGTAGTGAGCTAATTGAATTATTAGATAAGAGTTTTAGTCACAGCCATAATTTACTTCAGCAATTAAAAGCAGAACTATAGTAATGAGTTGGAGAAATGTAAAACTTAGTGAGGTACTTACACATCGAAAAGAGTTTATTACTATTGATGACTCTGTCGAATACAAACGTTGTAGGGTTCAGGTAAACAGAAGAGGTGTTATACTTAGAGATAATATTAAAGGCTTTCTAATTAATACTAAGAAACAGCAGGTTTGCAAAGCAGGAGACTTTCTAGTTGCTGAAATTGATGCAAAGGTTGGGGGATACGGTTTTGTACCAGATGAATTAGAAGGTGCAATTGTAAGTAGCCACTACTTTTTATTTGAAATTGATGAAACCAAAATGCTGAAAGATTATTTGGCATTAATAATAAAGACAGACATTCTTCAGGAACAGATTTTGTCCAAAGGAAGTACAAACTATGCAGCTATTCGCCCGAGCCATGTTTTAAATTTTGATATTCCTTTACCCAATATTGATGAACAAATTAAACTTGTAAAAAGATTAAATAAAGTAAGTGAAAGGTATTTGCAAATAGAAACTGAATTCACCTTTCAGCAAAACTATCTCAAACTCCTCCGCCAGGCCATTTTGCAAGAAGCAGTGCAAGGCAAACTTACCCAACAAAATAAAGCTGATGAACCTGCTGATAAATTACTACAAAGAATAAAAACCGAAAAGCAAAAACTGATTGCGGTAGGTAAACTAAAAATGGAGAAAGAATTACTACCCATTACCAAAGATGAAATACCATTTGAATTGCCAAAAGGTTGGACGTGGTGTAAATTGAAGGAATTAGGATTGATAACAGGAGGCGGAACTCCGTCCACCGGCAATATCAATTACTGGAATGGAAGCATTCCCTGGATTACTCCGAAGGATATGAAAGCTGATTATCTTAACGATTCGGAGGATAAAGTAACTATTGAAGGGATAAAAAATTCTTCAGCTAAATTAATTGCTGCAAATTCAGTTTTAGTTGTAGGGAGAAGTGGAATTTTAAAAAGAATATTACCAGTTTGTATAAATACTGTCGAATGTACAGTCAATCAAGATTTAAAAGTAATAGTTCCTTACTTGCCTATAATGGCAAGATATATTCAGCTAATGCTTCAGGGGCACCAGGATTTTATTTTAAAGAAATTAGTTAAATACGGAATGACTGTTCATAGTTTAATGTATAAGGAATTTGAATTACAGATTTTTCCCATTCCTCCGCTTTCTGAGCAATATCGTATAGTGGCTAAAGTTGAGCAACTAATGCAACTAGTAAATCAGTTAGAGAAACAGCTAACCCAAAGCCAAATCCAGGCACAGCAACTGCTTCAAGCAATATTAAAAAAATCGATTACAAAAAATAATTCAGCCAAAATAATAGAAATAACACAATCAACCATTGCACCACGAAAAATATTAGCAGGCCGTATCATTCAGCTTTGCAACAGCAGCAGATATTTTGGGCATACTACTTTTCAAAAGAACCTGTATTTATGTGAAACACATGCCAAAATAGAGGTGTATGAAACTAATTATGCCAAAGATAGGGCCGGGCCTTTTGATAAAGATTTTTTCTTTCCTTTTCTTAAAGAGATGGAAAAGGAAGAATGGTTTTATGAAGAACAAAAAGGAAGCATTACTTATTTCAGAACGGGAGAAAAAGTTGGTAAACTGGTAAAAGATTATGCAACACATTTCAGGCAATATAATAATGCAATAAGGTTTGTGCTGCAATTAATGAAGGATAAAACAACAGATGAATCGGAGCTTGTTGCAACAATATATGCAGTATGGAATAATTACCTGATCTTAAAAAAGGGATTAAATAATTCAACGCTCATCGAAGAAGTGTATGACTGGTCATCTTCTAAAATAAAATTTACGAAAACTGATATAACTAATACATGGCAGTGGATGAAAGAGCAAAACTTTATACCGCATGGCTGGGGAAAGTTGATTGAAAAAAATAAAAAATAATAATATTCTACCCAACTGACCTAAGTCTTCACCGCAGGTCTTCCGTCCTCAAATCATTAATTAAATGGAATAGAACTCCCCCGCTTTTACACCCCGATTTTTTTAACGGATATTTTTAGCGCAACAGTTCCCATTAAGATCTTCGCAACCCTTCTTTGCAGTTCCTTGCAAATGAACGGGTTAATAGCTCCCGGGCTAAGCCCCATTTACTAAAAACACCAAACATTTGTGAAAAACCACATAAAAAACCCTAGAAACCACATTTTTTTTATTGTTTTTTTCAGGATTTTGCCAGATTCTTTTTTCAGTTTTTAAAACAATTTTTTTAACAAGTAAAACTTTAAAACTATGGCTTCAAATTCAGAAACAGGCCACGCAAAGAATGTGGCCAACTTCAAAGACCTTATTGCTGTATGCACCGGGCTGGGCGCCACCTACAACCCCAGCAAAACATCCCTTAAGGCCGGTGAGCTCAATGGCAAATTGAAAAACTCACAGCAGAGCATCAAAACCCTCAACCAGCTCACGCCGCTGTTAACCAACGCCATCAATGAGCGGGAAAACATCTATGAGCCCCTTAGCAAACTCGCAGCCCGTATCAATGCTGCGGTAGTATCGTCCGAGGTTCCCTCCAACCTGTTGCCTGATGTAAAAACCCTCACCCGCAAACTGCAGGGCAAGCGGGCAACACCCAAAAAAGACGATCCGCCCAAAGATCCGCAAAACCCCGGCGAAGAAGGGCCAAAGAACATTTCCGTATCGCAGCTCAGCTTCGACAGCATGTACAATAACCTGGAAAAGCTCATTGAACTGCTGGCAGCGCAGGACGGTTATGTGCCCAACGAAACCGACCTGTCGGTAACCGGGCTCCGTGCCATGTTAACTCAAATGGACACACTTAACACAGCTGTCCTCAATGCGCAAAAACCAGTTGTAAATGCACGTACGGCACGTAACACTGAGCTGTACCACCCCGAAACGGGATTGGTAAAAATTGCAAATGGTGTGAAAGCATATATAAAAAGTGTGTTCACCATGAAGAGCCCGGAGTATAAGCAGGTAAGCAGGTTGCAGTTCGACAAGCCGAGAGACAATTAACAAGTTGAACATTTCATGTAAAAGGTTTTTTGTAGAGGTTCTGCAAAAAACCTTTTCTTTTTTTACATCCGTCACCCCGAAAGCCAAACCTGTCATTCCGAAAATGGAACCTGTCGTTCCGAAAATGGAACCTGTCGTTCCGAAACCCAAATATGACTTACTGTAGCATAGCTTTGATAATTATTATCTTTCCGCCGTTGTTGGTCGCCTGACCAACAACTTTTAATCCACCATTAATAAGCATCTGCAACAACATTAACTACATGTAGTTTAAGAGTAAAGATCAAATGCCGAAGCTACAGTCCGCAGGATGGTGTGCATAGCACAACCGCTCCACATAGCTGCTTCCGACAAAAGCTATTATTTTTCATTTTACTGCCATATGCAAATAGGCTTACTGTAGCATAGCTTTGATAATTATTATCTTTGATGCCAAAATGCAGCTACAACCGGCAGAACTGCCGGGATGAAGAGATCTAAATACAGGATCAAAAAATACCTGCTAATTAAAAAGGCTCAGCAATAAATGAAATTACTAACACAAATAAAAGGCCTGGGCCGTGTATTGGTTAATGCATATAAGTTATTGGTAAAAAATGACCCGTTGCGCCTGGCCGGGGCAACCGCCTTCTTCACCAGTTTTGCACTTCCGCCTATTTTAATGTTGCTGATACAATTGCTTGGATTACTTTTTGAACGGAGCTGGGTAAGCCGGGGCCTTTTTAAAGAACTGGGAAGCGTTTTAGGCGATGATGGCGTTCGCCAGCTGGTAGAAGTTTTGCGTGGCATGCGTGGTTTAGCCATTAACTTACCCATGGCTATTGCAGGATTTTTCTTTTTATTATTTGTAGCAACCACTTTATTCAAGGTTATACAAAGTTCACTTAACCAGCTCTGGATGATAGAGAAAACGGGAAAAAGGTATAAAATGGTTTTGGTTACCAGGATAAAATCAACCCTGGCCCTGATCTTTACCGGGCTGTTATTTACAGCATCGCTTGCTGCCGAAAGCCTTAAAATTATCTTTGGCGATTTCCTGGATGATAAAATTCCGGGCAGCGGTATCTATTCCAATAATACCCTTTCTACCTTGCTTTCCATTGCCATTGTATGTACCTGGTTTATGGTATTGTTTCGTTACCTGCCCGATGGTAAACCAACGTGGAAAGTTGCATTCAGCGGCGGGTTACTCACCAGTATTTTATACAATGCAGGTGTGCTGGTGCTTAAATTTCTTTTGTTCAACAGCAATATTGGTATTTTGTACGGGGCTTCGGCATCTGCCGTATTATTATTGTTGTTTGTTTTTTATGCTTCACTCATTTTTTACTTTGGTGCATCCTTTACAAAACTGTGGGGCGAACACCTGGGGCAACCCATACGGCCTGTATTGCATGCAGCGTTTTATGAACATACCCCGGGGCAAAAGAGGTAATGCAGGGTTCCTTTCCTGTTTCGGGTGGGTAAATAATACCTGCACCATAATTTAATTATCCCTTTCTCCTCCGTTGTTGGTCGCTTGACCAACAACTTTTGATCCACCATTAATAAGCATCTGCAACAATAGTAGCTACTGGTAGTTTAAGAGTAAAGATCAAATGCCGAAGCCACAGTAGCACAACCGCTCCACATAGCTGCTTCCCGAAATCGGGCTGTATTCGATTTCGGGGCTCTTTTTTTGGTTCTTTTTTGGAGAAGCAAAAAAGAACAATAAAAATACTTACTCACTGCAAATATGAACCCTCAACTAAGATCTTCACCTCACCCCTCTCCAAAAGGGTCGGCACCCGGTGTGAGGGAATTTAATAAACCCTTTCTTTTAAATTATAATTGTTGTATATTGTAAATAAAAAAATATCAATTATGTCAGCATACATATCAACCACCGATAGCAGCGAAAAAATAAACGCAGCTGCTGCAGAAGATAAAACAGCATTCACCAAAAGCTTACCGGCTGTGCAAATGATGGGAGAGGAAGAAGAACCGCTGCAGGGAAAATTTGATACTGTTCAAAAAGCAGGTTTGCAGGAAGAAGAACCACTGCAGGGCAAATTTACACCTATTCAAAAAAAAGCGAACGACACGGGGCTGCCCGATAATTTAAAATCAGGGGTTGAAAACCTTTCCGGCCATTCCATGAATGATGTTAAGGTACATTATAACTCGGCCCAGCCTGCACAACTCAATGCGCTTGCTTACGCACAAGGCACCGATATACATATAGCGCCGGGGCAGGAGCGCCACCTGCCACACGAAGCCTGGCATGTAGCACAACAAAAACAGGGAAGGGTGCAACCCACCATGCAAATGAAAGAAGGCGTGCCCGTTAACGATGATGCAGGCCTGGAACATGAAGCAGATGTAATGGGGGCAAAAGCTAACGGGTTTTAATGGGTCTGTTTGAAATTCTTGTTACAATTTTACTGTCAGTCTGAGCTTGTCGAAGACGGGTTAACTCAAAATAGCCCCGGTTTCGACAAGCTCAACCTGACAGCTTTTTAAATTGATCCACTACTCTTTAATGATACATAAACACAGTGTAATCTTCTTCGTAATAATCTTCGGTCAATACAACATGCCCGGTTAATTTGCGGCAAAATTCTGTTATGTAAACCGGGTTATATGCTTCAAGAAAACCATCAGCTGGTTCAATAGTACGCAGCAGGTTAAATCCCAAACCAATACGGCAGGTTTTAAAAAGTTTTTCTATTGTTTTTAAAACAAAGAGCTTATCGCTGTTACGATAGCTCAACGATCCGGAAGCTATTACATAATCAACCAGTGGCAGGTCGGCCGCAGAAAAATCACCTTCAAAAAAATAAGTGTTGGGCAAATGGCTGTACCTGTCAATCGCTTGCTGTAAAATGTGCGGTATCTGTTCCACTCCATAATAACGCAGTTTCGGATAAAGTTTTACCAGGTATTCATACAGGTCGCCATGGCCGCAGCCGGCATCCAAAACAGAGTGGTTATGAAATTTACCAATGCCCGATAATATGTTGAATCTTACTTGTTGTCCTGCAGGTTCATTCCATCCCAATGCTGCAGTATTGCCAACCCCAAACCTGCTGATAAGGTCATTGTGAAAACGGAAAATATTGGCTTTATCTAATAGCTCCATAGCACTGTTTTTTATTGCAGTTAATTATGGTTTTTCGTACCGCTTTATCAACGGCAATATCAGGAACCTGGTAAGTATACCCCCTACGATGAGCCCTAAAATGATAATACCAAGCAATGTTTGCAAAGGCATATTAATGCAATCAGATTCGGGGTCTTTTACACAATAATCAAATGTAGTTGCGCTTGCAATACACGGCGCTGTATTATCAGCGGCATAATCTTTAGAAAAGCCCGGCTTATCAGAAGCGGAAGATCCGAAGAACATGATATTGTCATTGCAAAATAAAAGCGTGAATAAAAAGATAACGATCAATACCGAATCGGCCAGTAGCAGGCGGGTCACTAATTTCTTTTTACTCCAGTTATCTCCATGCGCTTTAATTTTAAAAAAGTAGATCAAACCCAAAGCCAGCAGGATTATAATGAGTATAACAGTGATCACAAAAACAGTACTGATCAGCATCGAATTTACAAATTGAAACTGGCTCCTGTAAGGCACCTTCCCGTTTTTCATCCGTTCCAGGTTTTCTGCTTTCATCTTTGCACAAATATCAAGATCAAGCAAGTACTGCCGCATCTGTTCATTTTTGGCAGAGTCTTTTATATTTTCAAAACAAATTTCGCAGGGGTTCTGCAGTATATAATTGTAAAGCGTAAGCCTGCGGTATAATCTTTCAAAAAGCCCAAGCCCCTGTTCTTTCACCAGCCTTCTTTTTGGCATCCCGGAAATGACTACTGTATCAGGCCTGGCAAATGCGTATGCCATTTCATCCCAGAGGCCGGTATAACCTTGATCTTCCCCCAACGCATTTACTGCTACACCCTTAAAGGCACTTTCAAGGATATATTTATATTTTAAACCCAGGGTAACTTCGTCATCATAAAATATACGCCTTACTGTATCTTTTCTAAAAGAGATAGAATCCATTACGGACGTTACCGATTTTTCATCCAGGTAATTTATGTAAGCGGGGAATTTGTAGTTGTTCCGTAAAGTTGCATAACTGATATATTCAATGAACTCTTCAGGATAAAAGGGAACTCTTGCCCATTTTGTACCATGGTATGGAAGGCTTACAACAATTTTCCCGGGCGGTATATTTGCTCTGATAAAAAAATGGATCACTTCCTTCAAAGCCGTCATTGACGCCAGTGGGGAAGCTACTGTTGAATAATTGGTACTGAAATCTATGATCACCCTGTCGGTAATACCAGCCAGTTGATTTAAAGGATAATAGTTGCCGGCGGTAATTGCCGGTACGGTAAGTAAAAGTTTATAACTGGTATCCTCCCGTTTTAATTTATCACCGAGTTTTTTTATAAAGGAGGTAAATTTAATGCTATACTTGATATCGGTATCCGCAGGCAGAAAATTACTAAAGGAAATATTTATGGCACTGGCATTCCTGAATTTCATCAGGTAAATGGCAGTTGTAATAAAATTGGCCTGTGCATTGGGGTTAGTTAAAAAAACTTTTACATTTTCTTCGGTTGCAATGGCAAATGTAGGGCCAATGGAACAACCTGCATTCTGGGCCTGGCTTATTATGGTAGCTGTATCCCAACCGTTCAGGTCTTTTATATCACCTGTAGTACTGTGTATGTACAGGTTATTGTACACAAGCGTGGTGATAAAGATCAGGTTGGCAGCCTCAACCCGGCTTTTTGGAAAGTAATCGTAAAAGCCATACACTTCAATTTTATTTTTTGTACCAACCCGGTAAAGTTTTTTATTACCGTCAGGCTCGGTCACTTTACGTACTATATTTACTGAGTCCCTTATATTTTTGAGTGTACTTATGAGGGCCATTTTTTCAGTTAGTTCTTTTATGTCAGACGACACTGATATGATGGGGAATATCTTACTGGCAAGTATATTCAGGTCTTTGTCTGATACGATCCTTTTTGCGAACCTGTCTTTTCCTATTTTGTTATATTCATCAAGCATGGCCATCCTTTTCTCCATGTCTTCTATGTCCTCAAATATGTCAGTATACTGCCTGCTGGTCTTGCTTTGCAGGAAATTAACAAGGGAATACAGTGAATCAATATTCTGGTTCACCGTATCAGTTAAATATTTGTTGAGGAACGCAACGTTTTGTTGTGTGGCTACAATTGAATCACCGATATGGAGATCGTTAAGCAAAGCAATCACACGGTTATTTTCATTGAACCGTGCAGACTTTCTGAACTTAAATATATTACCGATCCGCTTTAGCAGGCTTAAAGAACTATCCTTTGGTGTTAATTTTTTATACCTGAATGGAAGTGTATCGTAACTTTTATACTTTAAATCCTTAGGCAAAGTGTCCGGGCTTAAGGAGCTGTAACCAGCTGTGGTACTGAATTCCGATGGAGAGGCATATTCTTTTCCGGTGAACCCCGATAAACAAATATAGCCAGCAACTATAAAAAAAACTGTAAGAACTGCAAAACAGATCGTTTTACTTTTCATCATGATACTACCGGTTATAGAAATTTATTAGAGTTGGCTTTACAGGAAATCTAAAGTATAATTTTTTTCTTAAAAATGTATTATTTTTTTTTTATTCGTGTTATTTATGTTGTATTTTCATTTTCGTTTTGATCAATTCATCTTCCCCGGTTAACCACCGGATGTTTGCACTCCTAATAAAACAACAATGATAAATGAAGCTTTAAAATGTTTGGTGGTTGAGTTAAATGAATACCTGAAAAACAAACACATGCTGGGCAGTAATTTAAAGCCAAAAGTATTGCTGTCAGGTATTGTAGACCAGGCCGGCCAGGTTGCTGTTCTGGAGGAGAATACCATCGTTGTTACGTTGGTTAATATTGAAGAAGAGCCTGTTTCTAAAAACTACAGTTTAGCTAACAGCAGAACATCTGAAAATATAGCACACCCGGTATCCATAAACCTGTACATATTGTTCTCATCATATTTTTCTGCTACCAATTATGAGGAGTCGCTTAAATTCCTGGCATTGGTTATTTCTTTTTTGCAGGAAAAAAATGTTTTTACTTCTGCCAACTCACCAAGCCTGAGTACCAACATCGAAAAAATATCTGTGGAGATGGTGAGCCTGACCATTGAAAAACTGAATAATTTATGGGCAACATTGGGAGCTAAATACATGCCTTCTGTATTGTATAAACTGAGGATGCTAACGTTTACCAGCAGCGATCTTAAGGAATACAGGCCGGTTATTAGTGCGGCTAATGAAAAGGCATAAATAATGCCCGCTTAAATAATTTTTAATTTTAAAAAAATCTTTATAAAGTTCCAATGAATTTCAGGTTCAAAGAGTTATTCAGGGTAGAATTCCGCCACCGCTATTTTAGCGGCAACGGGCTTTACAATGGAATTAGTGTAAAGCCATCGGCAAAAACCCGGCAGGTTATTTTAAATAACGGCCTCTTATTCAAGGCAATGAATGGTGGTTTTATAATTGGATACGAGACGGGGGCAGGAACTGAAGAACAGGACAGGGCAGATGTATTAAAGACCGGGGCATTGCTGTCTTTCCGGCTCGATCTTATAGACCAGGGCCTTTATAATTATACAGGTAACCTGCCCGAAAGTATCAGCAATTTAGTTTTTCATTTCTGGAATTATAATGCCGTTGACGAAACTTACCGGCAAAGCGGGAAGCTGCAGGCTGGTGATTTTATTGGCAAAGATGATATGAATGATGCCGGTTTATTTACGCAGGTAAAAGATAGAGCGCTTAAGAAAGCAATTGCTGAAAAGATAGACCCATCCAACATTCCGGCAATGGACAAGCTGGTAAAAGCCGAATTAAAAACTGATGGATTTAAAGACAAACCATACGGCGGTAATATTGTTTTGCTGGATGATTATTTTTCAAAACCGTTCGGCCAGGTGTCAATTAAATTAAACCCCGACCCGGCAGGAGCACTTGCAGAGAAATTTGTTCTGCAGTTTGATACACTGGCAACTTACTGGCAATATATTTTGCGCAGCGATCATTTAGTGAACCTGAGATCCCCTTCTGTTATTAACAACAAATCGAATGAGCCTGAATTTGAAGAGCCTGTGCCTGTAACCCTGCCTGATGAAAAACAGGCAATATCAATTACCTCAAAAAATGCTATTCCGCTTACCAAAGAACCTCAACGTAAATTCAGGTTGGTAACAGATTTTGATTCTGGCACCCGTAATTTCCGGGAACTCAATCCCCCTTTGATTTTGCCCGATCCGGATGTAAATATGTTCTCTAACATTGCTAAAAGCATTAGTGATGATAAAGAAAAAAAATATTCAATTATAATTTTATAATGTGAATTATAGTATTATATTTAACTCACTTTTAGAAATTTGATACCCTCCCGGAAGAATTAATTAATAAACACCTAAACCTCAACATTTATGTCACCTGTCTTCATTGCCTTCGGCGTATGCGCTGAAGGAACGAGTAATTTTCCCCAACCAGTAGCAACACTCAAAAAAGCAGTACCGGTCTTTACCGGCTAAAGCAACAAGAGAAAAAACCCATCAGATTCCAACATTTCCCAGGCATTTATTTATTTAACTTAATAAAACTCTCACTATGGCATCCTCCTACATGACCCCAGGCGTTTACATTGAAGAAAAAAACGCCTTCCCGGGTTCAGCAGTTGCTGTTGCAACTGCAGTACCGGTCTTTATTGGCTACACCGAAAAAGCAGAACGAAATGGAATATCACTTGTAAAAGAACCTGTAAGGGTTACTTCTTTTGCAGAATATGTTCAATGGTTTGGACATGGCTTTCAGCATAAGTTCGGTTTAGCCGGCGCCCTGTCTTCACCACCATCATCACCACCGGCACCTGCACGCATTGAGAAATTTAATGCTGATATGGTTGTAAAACCTGATGAAATGTTTTACTTCTATAACTGCATCCGCCTTTTTTATCAAAATGGTGGTGCTAATTGCTACATCATGTCATTAGGTACTTATGGCGAAGGAGCAGATAAAAAAACGGCAGTTGATGTAGCAGACCTGCCGGATGAATTATTTACAAAGCTTGAAAAAACATTTGAACCTACCATGGTGCTGATACCCGACTTTGTAACAAAAAGAAGTGATTGTTATAATTTGTACGTTAAAATTTTAAGGCATTGCGAAAAAACACAAAGCCGCTTTGGGATATTTGATGTAATACCTGCAAAGGATGAAACAATGGACGCCACATTGCTTGAATTCAGGGATAAAATCGGGTCTGAAGCACTGAATTATGGTGCAGCTTATTATCCCTGGTTAAACACGTCCATCGTAATGGCTTCTGAAATTAATTTTACAAACCTCGATCTTACCCCGGATGATCTGAAAACAATTTTGCCGGAAAAAGATGTAACGGAAGTTATTGACAAGTGGAAGAAAAATATAGGGCCTAAGCTTGCTGCTCCATCTTCTCCTCCATCATCGCCTCCTGCTGTAGTTGCAGAAACAAAAGCAGAAAGTGAAGCCAGGGAACAAAAGGAAAATACCGTGCTGCACCAGTCATTAATTGCATCCAGCGTGGTGTATACTCAAATAATGGCCGAAGTAAGAAATAAATTGAACCTGCTGCCTCCAAGCGCCGCTATGGCTGGTATTTATTCTTTGGTTGACAGTACAAGGGGCGTGTGGAAATCACCGGCCAATGTTTCTGTTTCTATGGTTACTTCACCTGCAGTAAATATTTCCAGCGATGAGCAGCAAACCATGAATATTGATGCCATTACCGGTAAATCAATCAATGCCATTCGCCCGTTCCCGGGTTTAGGCAGTTTGGTTTGGGGTGCAAGAACACTTGATGGTAACAGCCAGGACTGGCGCTACATCAACGTTCGCAGAACCATGATCATGATCGAGCAATCGCTTAAACTTGCCTGCCGTGCTTATGTGTTTGAGCCCAATGATTCGGGTACCTGGGTTACCATGAAGAGTATGATGAATAATTTCCTGAACAATTTATGGAAACAGGGTGCATTGAACGGGGCTGTGCCTGAACAGGCTTTTGATGTACAGGTTGGATTGGGAGCTACCATGACACCAACAGATATTCTTGATGGTTATTTGCTGGTTACAATTAAGCTGGCGTTGGTTCGCCCTGCTGAGTTCATCGTGTTAACATTCCAGCAGCAGCAACAACAATCTTAATTAACAGGGTTATTCATTATTAAATTTATCAAAACTTAAAAATATTATTTTATGGCAGAAACAGGTAAAGAACAATCGAAATCAACTTGGCCATTGGTCAAATTTCAATTCTCTGTTAAGATAGGAGATAAGGAAGCATTTTTCCAGGAAGTAACCGGCCTGAGTGCAGAGATACAGCAAATTGAATACCGTGCCGGAAACAGCAAGGAATATTCAACCGTAAAAATGCCCGGCATTAAAAAGTTTGGGAACATTACGCTTAAGAAAGGGATATTTAAAGATGATAAAGGCTTTTGGGACCTTTACAAAAAAGTTGTGATGAACACTTTTGAGCGCCTCACCATTACCATTTCATTGCTGGATGAAAAGAACGGGGTTGCCATGTCATGGACACTTGCCAATGCATTCCCCTGCAAGATCACGGTTACCGATATGAAATCGGATGCCAATGAACCTGCAGTAGAAACAATGGAAATTGCTCACGAAGGTTTGGCACTTGCATAAGAACCGGTTATTGTAATTTGATGGTATCATTATTTTAGTGAAGCGTTTTTATTTTTATTCAATGGCCGATAATCAAACAAATTATCCCCCGGTAGTTTTTTATTTTAAAGTGGTGGTTGATGGTGTAAATGGAATATACGAAGCCGGGTTTGAAAGTGTGAGTGGCCTGGATGTTAAGATCGAGACAGAAACGATCCAGGAAGGCGGCGAAAACCAGTTTTCCCGGAAATTGCCAAAAGCATTACAATATTCCAATCTGACTCTTAAAAGGGGACTCCTCGTTGGGTCTCCTTTTATGAGTTGGATAAATAAGGCTGTTCAGAATTTTATTTTTGAACCCAAAATGGTGAATGTAATGCTGATGAATGCAAAAGGAGATCCCCTGGTTAACTGGGCTTTTCATAATGCTTACCCCGTTAGTGTAAAAGTTTCAGATCTAAACTCCACCGAAAATAAATACGCCATCGAAACCCTGGAACTTGCTTATGATTACTATGAAAGGATTGATCAAAAAAACAATTTATAATTATGCCATTAGAGATACGGGAACTGGTAATTAAAGTAACTGTAAATGAAAATGATCGTTCGGCCAGGCATGATATTAAAGTGCTGGAAAATAAAATGAACGAAATGAAAAGCCGTATTGTGAAAGAATGCGTGGATAAAGTAATAGCCGGTGTAAAAAAAAATAAAGAACGCTGATGGAGTTTAAAAAGATAAAGATAGAATCGTATAAAGATGCAGACTGCAGCGGCAGCCCGATTGATAAAATATATGCTTTCATCAACCCCAGCCAGTATAGCAGTAAAATAGCGATGAACTATAAAAATACTGAGACTGTAGGCAGCCCTAAAGCTACATACGTATTTGCAAATGCCGGGGAAGAAAAACTGGAACTGGGTGAAATATTAGTAGATGGAACCGGCCTGGTGAAATTAAAAAAAGAAGTGGATGGATATGTAAATACTGATGTGGATGGCTATATTGAAAAATTCCAGAAAGTGGTATGTGGCTTTGACGGAAAAAAGCACCGCCCGCCTTACCTGAAAATTTCCTGGGGCAAACTCATCAGTAAATGTGTTTGTAATGCATTTGATGTTACCTATACTTTATTCAACCCGGATGGAACTGCACTCCGGGCCAAAATAAAACTTGGCCTGTTAATCAATTATGATTTTGATACTAAGTTAAAAGAAGCAAGTTTATCATCACCCGATCTTACACATTGGCGAACAGTAAAGGCCGGCGACACTTTACCCCTGATGACTTACCAGGTGTATGGCGATAGTTCGTATTACGAACAAATTGCCAGGATCAATGACCTTCCTCATATCAATGCCATTGAACCAGGGAACGAGTTGTATTTCCCCCCAATAAAAAATTAAGTCATGGCAGTTACACCCTTTACCGGATTGGAAGACACAGCGCTCCTGCTTAAAATAAAATTAGACGGGAACGATATGAGGGATATTTACGGCATCCAGTCAATATATATACACCATGCCATTAATAAAATATCAACAGCCGAACTCGTGTTGATAGGCGAGGTTGAAATAGATTCCGGCAATATAGAAATCACAGACAGTGATGATTTTAACCCGGGTAATAAATTAGAAATATTTGCAGGGTACGTAGGCGGAGAAGCTCCCAGCATATTTAAAGGGATAATTGTTAAGCATACTGTAAGGCTTGATACAGAAAAACATTATTCATTCACCATAGAATGTAAGCATGAAGCTGTGAAAATGACCTACAATGAAACAGAAAGGTATTTTGAAAAGCAGACAGACGATGCGGTGATCAATAGTATTGTCAGTGATTACGGGATGAGTTGCACGGTGGGTAGTTGTTCGGAAACAAATGAAAGTTCTTTTCTGAAATTATCAACAGACTGGGATTTTATTTTATCCCGTTCAGATTTCAATGGGTTTATTGTTACGATGGATGGCGATGGCATGGTGATCGATACACCAAAAGTTTCGGGTACTGCTGTGTTAAGCATCGAGGCCGGTGTTTCCCTGATGTCTTTTGAAGGAACCCTGAATGCCGAGTTTCAACCCTCGGGGGTAAAAGCATCAGCATGGGATGCAAAAACACTTGCTTTGATCAATGCTTCTGCATCTGAACCTTCGGTGAATAGCCAGGGCAGTATAAAAGCGAAGGACCTGTCATCAAAACTCGTACAAACAGAGCTGAATTTAACGTCCGTTACACCCATGACCAGCGGATCATTAAAAAAATGGGCAGATAGTATTTTACTGCGAAAAAGATTAAATGCCTTTAAAGGAACCGTAAGTTATTTTGGTAATCCGCTGGCTAAAACAGGAAGTATTATTGAAATTGACGGGGTAGGAAAAAAGCTGAGCGGCCAGGCATTTGTTTCTGCAGTAACACATATCATTGATTCGGAAAACTGGAATACAACAGCTGCCTTTGGCCTTGATAATACATTGATCCACGAAAGCCAGGGATTTTCTTATCCGCCTGCAATGGGCCAGCTACCAGCTATGCAAGGTTTGCAACTGGCAACCGTAAAGCAAATTGACCAGGATGCAGAAAACCTTTTCAGGATACAGGTGGAGATACCTTCCGCTTCAACCAAACCAAATACAAGCTGGGCCAGGATGGCACATTATTATGCATCAAATAAATCGGGATCTTTTTTTCTTCCTGAAATTGGAGATGAAGTAGTACTTGGTTTTTTGGATAATGATTCACGCTTCCCGGTTATCCTGGGTTCTTTGTATAATGGAAAAAATGCAGCGCCTTACACACCCGAAGCAAAGAACAATACCAAAGCATTTGTTACCCGTTCCAATATGAAGATCGAATTTGATGAAGAGAAAAAAAATATAAGCTTGTTAACGCCCGGTAAAAATTCCATCATCATAAGTGATGACGGAAAATCAATAGAACTGAAAGACCAGAACAGTAACAGCATTAAATTAAGCGCCGATGGTATTACAATTGACAGTGCAAAAGATATTACCATCTCGGCCAAAGGAAATATTGATATAAGTGCAACGGCAAAGATCACCGCAACTGCACAGCAAGACCTGGCATTGGCAGGCTTAAATGTTAATGCCACAGCCAATGTTGGTTTTACTGCCAAGGGCAATGCCACTGCCGAATTATCGGCAGCGGGACAAACAACGGTTAAAGGAGCAATGGTAATGATAAACTAAAATAAAAACAATGGGAACTCCTGCAGCAAGATTGACAGACATGCATACCTGCCCGATGGTAACCCCGGCATTGCCGCCTATACCGCATGTAGGCGGCCCCATAGTTGGGCCGGGTGCACCTACTGTTCTGATCGGCAAAATGCCTGCTGCTGTTTTGGGCGATATGGCTGTTTGTGTTGGCCCGCCCGATTCAATAGTAAAAGGCTCTGCAACAGTAATGATCTGTGGAAAGCCTGCTGCAAGAATGGGCGATACAACAGCACACGGCGGAGCAATAGTTATAGGATGCCCAACTGTTTTAATAGGAGGATGATCATGATAAAAAAACTAAAATCTTTTTTGGGTACAGGCTGGGGCTTTCCTCCCCGGTTCAATAAATTTATGAATACTGTTGAAATGGTTTCTGATGAAGAAGACATTAAGGAAAGCATACGCATCATACTGGGTACTTATCCCGGGGAAAGGATCATGCAGCCAAAATTCGGGTGCTATATGAGAGATTGGTCATTTGAAAATATAGATACTGAATTATTGATCAAAATAAATGACGAGATCAAAAGAGCGTTACTGAATTTTGAGCCAAGAGTGATCTTTATAGATTCAAAAGTTGCTGAAAGAGATGACCTGAATGGGTTTTTACTGATCGAGATAAATTACAAGATCATCATAACAAATACCAGGCACAATATTGTTTACCCATTCTATATTAATGAAGGAACACTGTTGCCCGGTTAACCGGTTCACCAAATAATAAAATGAATAAACCCCATGCATATATAACAGATGGAATAAGCCAGCGAGACAGGTATCCTGCCTCGCTGGACCCTGGTTATTTCCAGGTAGATGAACGTACAACGAACGACCTGCTTTTATTTATAACAGAGCTGTCGCTCAAATACAATTATTATAATGATCAGAATGAGGTTAACGGCAACTGGCTCGATTTTTTTCTATCTGATCCAAACCTGATGCTACGCCTGCTTTCCAGCTTTGATTTTGCACATTACGAACTGGAGTACAACCGCAATAAACAACAATTGCTGAAGGCTGCTTCGGAGGATGAGCTAAAGAAAATATTGAAAAGCACCATTGAACAGGTTTACGATTTTGTATCTTTCCAGGATAGCATCTTTGAAAAATTTAAAACATCCATTGTTGAGATAAATTCGGACAAGCTTTTGAATTTACAAAAAATTGCTGAGTCGGATGAAGCTTATGAAAAAGCCAGGCTTGAGTTTTATCGTGTTTCAAATTCTTACGGGAACACGCTGCATATGCAATTTAAAGATCCCCAATTAATTGAATACCTGCAACATAAAGCAGGAAAAACAGATGCGAAAAGAGCATACCTACAAAGCAGCCCGTTTAAAAATGAAGACGATGCTGCCTTCTTTGAAAATTTGCATGGTAAAGCCCTTGATATATTTGATAACCTTTTTTCCAAGTTCGATGTTGTTTATAACCAGTTAAAGACCACTGCTACTTTTTTGCAGGAAGAAAAGCAGGAAAAAGTTTATCACCAGCCACATGTAAGCCTTTCACTTTCTTTCCTGGAATTATACCAGGTGCTTAAAAAGGAAATGAACCTGCTCACCGGAAAACATCTTGATCTTTATTTTAAAAAGCTGCTGGCAATTGAGGCACGTAAACCAGAAGCAGATAAAGTATCAGTTATACTTTCTTTGAATAAAGGGGTGAATGAGTATTTGCTGGAAGAAGGCGAATCACTGCTGGCAGTCACTCCTGGTAAGCCCGAAAAAGAAATTTTCAGGATCAAAGAAGATATGCTGGTTACTCATGCTACCATTGCTGAGCTGAAAACAGTATACAAAAGAGAATATACAAACCCTCAAAAAGAATTTGAAAATCCCGAAACAGATTACGTGATCTATGCTGCCACTAACCCGGTAACACCAGCAGAAGACTATGTAAAAAGGAGTTATCAAAATTATGTATGGCCGCTTTTTGGGGAAGACCAGAAGTATCTTTCAAAAGAGCAGCGGTCCATGCAACCGGCAGATATGGGCTTACTCCTGGCTGCGCCTGTTTTATTTGCCGGTGATGGGAAAAGAACTTTTACCATTACCATGCAACTCAAAAAATTTCTATCAGCTTCAGCACCAGGCGGGCAGGCTTCACAAGATGAAAATGACCTTAACCCCGAGATACTTGGCAAGGCTTTTATAATTGATATTACAGGGTCATCTCAATGGATCAGGATAAAAGAATATCATATTACCTGCTCTGCGAATAATGCTCCTGTTAAATTTATAAAAATTGAATTTACCCTTCGGCCTGAAGAGCCTGCTACAGGCATTTACAAGCCTGGTATACATGGAGCTGGTATGAAGTTTAAAGATCCTGTTGTAAGGTTGATGTTGAATTTTAATACGCTGCATAATCCATACACTTTTTTCCAGGAACAGGAAATTGAAAGGGTTACAATAAACCTGGTTGTTCAGGGAAGTAACCGTTTGCAATTACAAAATAATACCGGCAGGGTTTCACCCTCTAATCCATTCCAGTTGTTCGGGCCCATACCATCTGTTGGTAATTATCTTGATATTTCAAATCCCGATATCTTCAACAGGTTCACTAAGAATTTTGATGTGATACTTAAGTGGGAAGGCATTCCAGGGAATGCCGGAGGTTTTACAACTTATTACGCCGGTTACGATAATAATATTACCAACAGATCCTTTAAAGTAAAATTAACTTCAGGCATAGAGAAAGATGATCCCAGCCATAAAAAAGAACAGGCAGTATTGGATCTTTTCCAGGTGAATGATAATGAGTTTTCAGAATACCTGTCAGCCAATACATTGCTTTCACCGGTAAGTTTTTCAAAACTCCGTTTTGAAAATGATCTGAAATTACTTGAAACAGAAGATGCAAAACCTGATTTCAGGGTTGGCACTGTGCGGTTAGAACTGGTTGCTCCGGCTGATGCATTTTGCCACCAGCTATATCCTGTTATATTTCCAAAAGTGCTGATGCATAATTCCAAATGGTATGTTTTTAAACAAAAACCTACACCAAACCCGCCATACGCACCGGCTGTAAATACAGTTCTTGTAAATTATGAACTTGAGCATAGTGAAATCATTTCCGCCAGAAAAGGAAAAGATTCAAAGAGCTATGTGGAACTGCATCATACCTACCCGTTTGGCCATAAAAAAATATATCCGCAGGAAATGCAGGAGCCTGTAAAGCTGATACCAGCCATTGCCAACCAGGGCAACCTTTTTATCGGGCTTTCAGATATTAATCCCGGCAAATGTTTAACATTATTGTTTCAATTGGATGAAAATAATTTTGATAGCCTCGAAGAAAATATTCAACCGCTTCAATGGCATTATCTTGCCAGGAATAAATGGGAAGAGATTGATAAGGAGCAAATACTTGAAGACAATACGTATGGTTTTAAAGGCACAGGAACAGTGAAAATAATGATACCGGAAAATATATCGGATGGTAACACATTATTTAACCCGGCTTATTACTGGATCAGGATATCAGGTAATAATGAGAACAGGTCAAAGGTAAAAGGCATTTTTACCCAGGTTGCGACGTTGATACGTGATATGGGCAAAACAAATTGGGCAGAAGGATCATTATTGTTGCAACCAGACAGGATAAAAGAATTTTCACGACAGGTACCCGAGATAAAAGCCATGGCCCAGCCATTCTATTCCTATAACGGGCAGGTATCAGAAACTATTGACCGGTACTATTCAAGAGTAAGTGAAAACCTGCGGCACAAAAACAGGATCATTACTGCAACAGATATATCACAAAAGGTACTGGAACAATTTCCAGACATACACAAAGTACTTTGCTTCAACAATTCCGTTAAGAAAACCAATAACCTCACGGGAGAAAATATAATGGTGGTTGTAATTCCCAGGGCAAAGATCAACAATGATGATGATATGGTAGAGGAGCCTAAAGTGAATACCTATATGTTGTATAAGATACAAAGTTTTCTTTCGGAAATTATTTCGCCTGTTGTAAAAATAAGTGTTTGCAACCCTGTTTATGAAAAGGTAAAAGTTATATGCAGTGTACAGTTCAAAAAAGGAAGACAGTATGAGAATAGCGGTATCCTGATCCAGAAACTTAACCTGGAGATAAGAAAATTTATAACACCCTGGTTATATAAAAGGGATATGGATATAAATACGGGCAGCGGTATTTACCCCGGCGAAATATTGAACTTTATAAAAGATCAACCTTATGTTGATACGGTCAAAGGGTTTAATGTGGTTCACTTTTATAAACATATCAACGCCGAAACAGGTAAAGAAGGAAGCAGGTTAATAGAATCATACTATTTAAATAAGCATGCAGATAATGTTTCGTTTAAACCCAGTATGCCGCCGGGCGATATGAAATTGATCTTAAAGGCATCAAGGCCGGGGGCTATTCTTATCTCTTCGCTTCAGCATATGATCACAGCTATTGATGTAACTACGGTGGAAATAAAAGATGAAATGGAAGCGATCAATACAAAATCCGGAATAGGAAGACTGGCTATTGGTGAAGAATTCCTGGTAATGAACCCTTACCAGGTTGCTGAATATTCGGGAATAAGCCGTTCTCACAGCATCGTAGATAATGATAATTTTGATTTTATATTTTAAAGCAAACTGATAACTGAATGTCTGAAAAATCAGGTGACATATTAACCCGGATCGACCTGGAAAACCTGTTTAAGGATGGGAACATTCCAAGAGAAGCTGATTTTAAGTCATTGATAGATTCCATGATCAATATAATTGATGACGGGTTTTCTAAAAATGACAGAAATGGTTTTGAAATAAAACTTACCGATCAGAAGTATCAAAGGTTTATTTCTTTCTTCAAGGATAGGAACGATTTCAATATTTTTTTCTCTGTTGAAAAAAGTAAGGATTCATCCTGCATTATTTTAAGGCCCGGTATACCCGATGAGGATGCTGAAAATACAGCCGGGTTCTATTTTGGCAAGGATGGTACTTTGGGCATAGGCAAAAAAGCCGACTTCCCGATGGCCCTTGATGTAAATGGATTTGCAGGAATGAAAGGCCGCATGGGAACCTACAAGCCGGTGGGCCAGGTTGAAGAGGCCTGGGCTGATGGAAAATGGCATACCATCATACCGCACCTCGATCATTGTAATGGCTTTGAAGTTATTGCAAGGGTAGGGATAGTTGGTTCAGGCAAATTTGCCATGATGCATGCTATTGCACTGGCCACTTTTGGCCGTTCAAAAGGCTGTATCCGTAAAACATCTTCGTACTATGGTTTTTTCTGGAATAAACTGAACCTGAGATGGAAGGCGAATGACACACATGATTATTCATTGCAGATAAAAACCAGGAGCCATTACGGAAATGGTGCCCTTATATCCTATAAAATAACCCAGTTATGGGATGACAAGATATTTAATGAAAAAATTCAACGGCCAAAATAACCTGCCATTAACTGCGGGCCCAGCATAATATGGATAACGAAACCGGCATAGATGCTAACATGATCGAAAAGAAGGACGTTGTGTCTTCTCCTTTGGATTATGATAACCTTCGCTCACTTGGTATAAAATTAACCCAGGAATTTTCTGCTGATACATGGACGGATTATAACCTGCATGACCCCGGGCTTACGATCCTTGAATATTTATGTTATGCCATTACCGACCTGGCATACCGTACCGGCTTTAAAACGGAAGACATACTTACTTCAAGAGAAGAAATTATTGATAATAGAAAAAAAGAAGGGGTTATTGACAGTAAAAAAAATCATTTTATTCCTGCACGGGAGATACTGTCAACTAACCCGGTTTCCATCAACGATTTCAGAAAACTGCTTCTTGATCATTTTCCTGAGATCGAGAATGTATGGCTGGAACCCTTCTCTCCGCAAACCCCGGTAACTTACTGCAAAGGATTATTTAAGATACTGATACAATACAAGCATATACTGATGCATGACTTGAGGCAGAAGAATGAAAGTTCGAAACAAGCAGAAAAGGCAAATATCAGGCAGTTCATTAATGAGCACAGGAATTTAGGTGAGATTTTTACAGAGATCATTCTTTTAGAACCACTCGAAGTAAAAATAAAAGCTGATATACTGGTAAAGGATGGCCAATTGCCGGAACTGATCATGGCAGAAGTGTATGAAACCATTTACCGTGCATTCAATCCCGAGATAAAATTTTATTCTGAGGCAGAAATGAAGCAAACAGAACTTTCTGCTGAAGAAATAAACCAGGGCCCTCTTTTAATGTATGGGTTTTTAAAAGATGAATATTTAAAACCCAGGCCTCAATCGGTTGATCCTACAGATGTGGCCAAAGCGGTAGCCGGTATTAAAGGTGTTTTGCGGGTAAAAGAATTTTCAATTACCGTAAACGGAAAAGAATATGAAAGAGAGAGTTTTTTGATCAATAATAAAGACAATAAAGAACAGTTCCTGTTTTTTGATTACGACAATGCCAAACATGCCATCAACCTGTACCAGGAAGATTTTAAGATACCTGTAAAGAGAGAGCATTTTATAAATAAGCTCAAAATAAAACTTGACCACTCTTTTGATGCATCTTTAAAAAGAGATACCAAAGCAAGTGTACTTAAGGACAATAAAAATAACCTGTTAACTGGTTTGGGTAAATACCGGAGACTTGATCATTACGTGTCCATCCAATACCTTTTCCCGGAAATTTATAAACTGAAAAGAGATATTGACGAACTGGAAAAAAAGAAAGGTACAGGTAACGCTGCTGACATAGCGGCTATAAAACAACTGAAAGCATATTTAATGCTTTTTGAACAGGTGATGGCCAATTACCTGTCGCAGCTTTCAAATGTTGATAACATATTTTCTGCGGACATAACTGAAAAGAAAGCACAGACCTATTTTTTTCAGCCTGTTTATGATATTCCCGGAGCTGAAAAAATAATTAATGACTTTACCGGTAACACAACCTGGAAGGAGTTTAAAGAGCAAACAGAAAATGGCTATAATGATTTTCTGCGAAGGAGGGTGGAATCTGAAACTGTTTTTGTAAACCGGAAAAACCGGGTGCTTGATCATGTACTTGCAAGGTTCAATATTTATATAAATGTGTATCCACTTAAATTGTACCAGGAACTATATGATAAGCATAAGATAGAAGGCCGGCTTACAAAATTATTGTTATGGAAGAAAAGTTTGTTGGATAATATTGTTCCCTTACTACGCAACAGGAGCCAGGCCTATAACTACACACAAAGTGAGGATAATAAGATCCCGGGCGGCTTTCAGCAGCTAATGCAGCAGCTTTTATATATTGGTATCGATACGGGATCGGGAATGGCTGGTACAGGGTTAAGGAAATTATGCCCTGAATTTAATGCCGGTGACAAACGGGGATTTAGTATTGCTAAAAACTCAGAGTCAAAAAACTCAAAGCTCAATGGCCCGTTGGTCTTTAAACAGGTGAATACCGCTTTTTTCAGCGATGGGCTTAATGCGGATTATTATAAAATTAAAGATGGGGATGTTAATAATAAGATACAGGTACTTAAATTCAGGGCCCCGCATGCAGAGCAAGGGCAGGATGTAGGGAAATTTTCGGATCATTATGGCGCTGTAAAAGCAAGGGACGAATTTATCGAATACCTGAGAAAGATAAATATTGGATCAGAAGGGTTTCACCTGGTAGAGCATAATTTATTATTGCCGCCATACCATGAATCCATTTCGTCATTTGGGTTTAAAATTACAGATGCCCATGGTCATGCCGTGTGCCGCCACAATGAATGTACCCTGTACAGTAAAAGAGACGAGAACATCAATAAGCTTTTAGCAGCTGCAAAAAAAGATATGGATTCGTTTATATCTTTCCTTGAAAAGGAATCAGGTAATATTTGTAAGTTCCCGATTGATCATGATAAGGATCCTTTGCATTTTTACAATATTTCCATGCTGCAACATCATTATAAAAGTAACCAGGCAGGCTTGCGCAGGATATTCAGCAACATTAAAACAAGCTTAATGGAAATTGCTGAGAGAAATGATAAAAGCAGGTCCAAAATAGTTTCTCTTATAAAATATGCGAATGAAGAAGTTGTGGAAGAGGACTTTTTTAATTTGAGGCTTACCGTGGTACTGCCCGGCTGGCCTGCCCGTTTCCAGGATGATAAGTTCAGGGATTATATAAATAAATTATTTACGGAGAATGCCCCTGCACATATCAGGCTCGATTTTATCTGGCTGAATTTTGAGAAAATGAAAAACTTTGAAACGCTTTATTTTAACTGGCTTTCCGAAATGAGTAAGACAAAAACAGGCCAGCCTGCACTTGAATTGGCCAATTCATTAATAGAATGGCTTAGGGCAAACCGAAACAGGCAATAATATTTTCAGCAATTGTAAAACTTTGAAAATTGGCAGATCAAAAATTTGCGATCCAAAAACAAATATTTGAAATAAGTGCCTTTTCAAAGGAACAGGTACACGAGCTCCAGAACAGGATAAGCCGCCTTGTAAATTACAGCCTTGTAAAAAAAACGGAAAATTATTTCAGTGAAGTGATACCTGCTGATCTTTTGTTAAGGATGGATCAATTGGTATTGGATATTGGTGAAGTGAAACTGGATTCGATGGAAGAAGAGATCGAGCAAAGATTTATGGACGCATTGGAGTATGAATTTACACAGCGGCTCGAATTTCTGAAAAACGATAAAACCAGGTTGCTTGCCGGCATCAGTATTGAAACAACCGATAATGGCAAGCTGGAACTTTTTGAATACTTCTTATTATATGGTGTGCTTCCCTGGTATGCCGATACTGCAGTAAAGTTTGATATTGACGGGCTGTTAGATCAACTATACACTACTAACCGTTCAGCGCTCAGATCAATTATTCAAAAAGCAGGTAAGGATCCGAATGTAAGGCTTCGGATGAGTTACCAGTTCAGCGATAGAACAATAAAACAGATCATCAATATAGTTGAACCTGCTGAAGCGGCATATATTTTTCAAACACAAAAAGAATTGATCAATGTTCAGCATGAAAAACAAATAGTACAGGAAGAAGAAAAAGATTTCAGGAAAACAGTATGGCTCTTTATTTTAAATTACCTGCTAGCTGAAATGGGTAGCAAATTTGAAAAAAAGATGTTCATAAAAAGTAATCTTACCCAGATCGCTGCTCATTATAACATCAGCTACCTGCAACTGTTGCACAGTTTTTACGATGTAATGAAAACCCTTCAGCAGACAGAGATATTTCAGCCGCTTAAAGCTGTTATCTACGAACTTTTTACTGATGAGACCGAAACACGCCCGAAAAATAAAATACTAAAGCAAACCGATACAACAGCCGAGCCCGATATTTTAACATTGTCCTCCGGGATAGAGCTGCTTCAATATTATTTTTATACAGGCTCACTCCCGGGTGCTTACGAAAAAATGAGCCGTGACGATCTTAAACAGTTGCTTTTAAACATGGTAAAGCTTGCACCGGCTGCAATGAGCAAACTGCTTTTATCGTTGCACAACCAGCCTAAGGGCATTTATAATTTCTACCAGCTTATGGATGCTTCAGAAAGCGAAGCATTTGTAAAGTTGATTCACAGGGATAATGAAAGCGAAATAGAAAATATAATGATCCTGTTCTCAATCCTGCAACAGGAAAAGCCTTTCAGCAATGCAGGAGCAGCCGATTTTAAAAACGAAACATGGAAATACCTATTGGATCATTTTTTATTTAAAGGTCAAACAGTTTATGAGGCAACAACGGTAATGAGATACCTGGTAAAACGTTTTACTTCAACGATGAATTATACAGAAAACGGCCTGGTTACGGTTTTAAAAAATTCACTGCAAAAAACAGTAACACCTGGTGGCGAAAGTACCAGGCTGGCAATTGTGTTTAAGGAAGTATTACAGGATATAGATAAAGCCGCAACTGCAAATGTTGCCGATCATTATAAAGAAGAAGCGCAGGAAGATGAAAATATTCTTTTAGTTGATTATACAACAGGCCAGTTAAGTGCGGTGGTCAGCTATATACTGCAATATGGCGCTGTGCCCTGGTGGGGCCAGGCATTTTATCGTTTTTCTTTAGATGAATTAATGACAAGGCTGCATGAAAAAGATGCTGCTGCCATGTTGATCTTGTTCCGCAAGGCAATTGTTATACCTGTAATGAAAGCAAGACTGATAACAGATATACCTGCAGGTGTTTTCAGAAGCTTAATATATGAACTGCCGGGTGGCGCTGAAGTTTCGCTGTATATTGATGAGTTCCTGGCTATATTGGATGGATCCAAACTGATGCGGTATCATGCACCTGAATTTGTTCAAAAAACAATTTTTACAATTGCCTGGGAAATCCACAGCCGTTCCGGCTATGCATTATTTCCCGGCATCCTGTTTTACCACGAAACAATAAAACGGTTTTCTGTTTTACTGAAATTAGAACCCAAAATTCTTATTTCAACACTGGTAGAGTCGGCAAAAAAGACAATGACATTGCCTGCAGGCAACACTAAAAACCTGCTGCAGGCTTTGTTTGACCACTTTGAAGAACAAAGAACAGAACAAACGGCAGCAACACAGGTAATAGATACCATAACTGATATTGTTTTGGAAGAAGAGGGAAATGAACAAAAATATACAGAGGCCTTTTACCTGCTAAATGAAAGTGAAACAATACGACAGCATTTTGATCTTACTAACAGATCTGCCGGTACAGTTGTTCCTAAGCTTATTGATGCTCTGCAATATTTTCTGTATTGGAACCGCCTTCCGGATAACCTTTCATTTTTAGAAAAAGATGAGCAGAAGAAACTGTTAAGGCAAATACTGATGATCTTATTTTTGCAAAGCCCTGTTGCATTGCGGGCATTAATTGAAGATAAACCCAATGCTGTACCAGCAAGAGCATACCTCAATGAATTATTTTTCGTGACGGAAGGCGGGAAAGAAAAGCGAATGGCTGAATTTTTATTTGAAATTATTTTACCATTACCGGATATTTCAACAGATCAAACTCCAACAAAAAATTACCTTACGGAGCAAGACAATACGGGCTTCGACCTTGTAAAATTATTACGGAAGGAAACAGCCATCCCTGATACAGCAACAGGAAATAAAGTGTTGGAAGAATCAAAAAGAGTGCTGAATTATTTTTTAAAGTATAACCGTTTGCCGGATGATCTTGCCACAACAGGAAAAGGATCAATGGAGCGTTTGCTGAAAGAGATCATACTCTTTTTATTCAGGCAGCAGAAAAATTTCATTCATGAACTTTTTAAAGATACCAGTGCTTCAACAGCAGCCAGGCTTTACCTGTACGATCTTTTAGCCGTAAGCCATGATATACAAACCAACCAGGTTAAAGAATTTATGCAGGATATAAGGGAGGCAGACCTGGATAACATGTTCTTACAGATAAGTAAAGGAGAGGGTGCAGTTTTTGAAAAAGATCCGGCAGCATTGATTACGCAAATACTGCAAAATGCAAATACTGGTATAAAGCAGGAATATCATTCTTTCCTCTCATCGGCTTCCTTTGCAAAAAGAATATTGGACAGATCAGGGACTGCAGCCCTTTTACAATTGGCTGCTTTTAAGATCAACTGGCCCTTTACATCCGATCATGTGATGCAGGGCTGGCTGGAGTTTTTACAGAAAGCCCTTCCCCCGGGATTGAATAAAGAGAAGATCATGGAACTGTTCAACCAATTCAATATCATCTTTATTTCGGGCAGGTTGAATATTTATAGTAACGACAGTTATACAATTGCCCTCATAAATTATTTGTCAGGCCAATTGGGTATACAAGCCGGCGAAATATTCAGGCAGTTGTTTGATCATACTTTACGATCAGCAAAGAACCCTGCAGCAGGTATCATTGATCAGTATAACTTAATGCAGCGCATGCTTCGCCCTGTAATAGCCGTGCAGGAAGAATTGAGAATAGTAGGGGCAGCAATTAAAGCCGGCGAAGAAAAAAAACTATCAGTAATTTTAAAACAGGAAATTGCAGCCTACAGGCAGCAGCTTGCAGAATCATTGAAAAAGGAAACTTTACAAAACACAGATACAATACCTGCTGATGAAATGGATATTGACAATACCTTTAAACCCGAAACCGGTGAGAGTATTTATATTGGCAATGCAGGCCTTGTTTTGTTTCATCCTTTTTTGGAAACATATTTCAGCCGTACCGGCTTAATGGAAAACAATGCATTCATTGATAACAACTGCCGCAACCGGGCTGTGTTATTATTACAATACCTGGCAACCGGAAATACCGAACATGCCGAACATGAACTGGTATTGAACAAGATCATGTGTAATGTGCCATTGGAAGAAGCGATACCTGTTTCTTTTACCGCAACTGAAACTGAAATTGATGTTACCCGTGAATTGCTTGAAGTGGTGATAGAGCGTTGGGATAAAATGCAAAATACCTCTCCCGAAGGATTTCAGCATTCTTTTATCATGCGTGATGGTATGCTTAATTTCAGGGAAGATCACTGGAACCTGAAAGTGGAACAAAGAGGATATGATGTATTATTGCAAACACTTCCATGGGCATTTGGATATATTAAAATGTCGTGGATGCAACACAACTTAATTGTAGAATGGATCTGACAAACGCAAAGGCAAATGCCAAAACACTGGCAGCCGAATTACAATGGCTTAACCTCGTAATTAATACAAGGATGAGTTTGTACTGGGGTAAAACTTCAGACTACAAAACCATCTATGATATTGAACCACCCGATCTTACCAACGAAAGTTCTTACTATGCACAGGTAGTAGGGCACTACAAGATGAATTTTGATGAACGCATCATCCTGGTACTTTCACTGGTACCACATGTGCAGCCGCAACTGCTTGATGTTTTTTTTGTAAAGAATGCTGACTATGACCGTGGCTTTACTGAACTGGGCGGCATCAAAGGAAAGAATCATTCAGGTTTTATACCTACCGGTGAAACTGCAGCTTTTATACTGGCAAACAGCCTCGAAGGCAGGTTTCATATTACTGAACTTTTTGGTGAAGATCATTTTTTTCAGAAACATAAAATTCTGCACCTCGCTAATGCAGCAAGTGATGAACCTTTTTTGAGTGGCGTGTTAAGCATCTATACCGAGTACCTTAATTATTTTACCAGCGGCATCACTCATAAGCCTGATTACAATATTAATTTCCCGGCCAAAAGAATAACCACTCCCATGGAATGGGAAGACCTGGTGCTGGAAGAACATACTTTAAATGAAGTACTTGAAATAAGTGACTGGATAAAACACGGGGATCATATCCTGAATGAATGGGGCATGAAGAAAAAAATAAAACCCGGTTACCGTGCCTTGTTTTATGGCCCACCGGGTACCGGTAAAACCTTAACAGCAAGCCTGCTTGGCAAGACTGCAGGCCTTGATGTTTACCGGATCGATCTTTCGATGGTGGTATCAAAATACATTGGTGAAACAGAAAAGAACCTGGCCAATATTTTTGACCAGGCAGAGAACAAGAACTGGTTATTATTTTTTGATGAGGCCGATGCATTGTTTGGTAAGCGCACACAAACCAGCAGCAGCAACGACCGCCACGCCAACCAGGAAGTATCTTACCTGCTGCAGCGTATTGAAGATTACCCCGGCGTGGTAATACTGGCCACGAATTTAAAAGCCAACCTCGATGAAGCTTTCACCCGCCGCTTCCAGAGTATGATCTATTTTCCTGTGCCCAATGCATGGCAGCGGAAAAAATTATGGAAGCATTCTTTCTCTGATAAGACCCTGCTGGAAGAAAAGACCGACCTGGATGATATCAGCACTAAATACGAATTAACCGGCGGCGCCATTATCAACATCACCCGCTTTTGTTCTTTAATGGCTATGAAACGGAATGATCATACCATTTTACTACATGATGTGATGGAAGGAATAAGGCGTGAGTTTGGTAAAGATGGGAAGATAGTGGGGAAGGGGTGATGAATCGCTTGTACGTTGTTGATCGGTCTCTGATCATGCATCAGTATCCATATGTGAAGCAGTAAAAGTTTTTGTACGTGCTGCCTGGCTTACAGCTATAGTATAAACCAATTTATATCGATACATGCCAAGGGCTGCACCTGCGTAATCCTGGCTAGCTACCCGTAAAGAAGCCAGCGCTATATTATTTGCGCCATCAGCGCTTGCAGCTCTTGTTAATTCCTTATCTACTCCCGCTGTTCCCTGAGCGCCTGCGAGTCCGGCTAAGAAAGTTTCTAAATGTGCCTTTCTGAAAACTGTATGAAAAGGTGGTTTGTGGGCACGGGCGTTGCCGGTCCTCACTGCTTCTGCATTGGTTGCATCGCCGGCACAGGTATGTTTTGTATCAAAGCTATTGGCATATGCAAAAACATTGTTGGTTAGCGGCATCAATCTGTCAAGTTCTGCAGCTATTAGCTCACCGGCCGTCTTTCTGCTCCTGACAGCTGCAGCACGTTTCTTTCCACTGGTGGTGACGGTCCAGATACCCTCAATAATTGCTTTTTCTGCTGCTGTGAGGCGTGCTAAACATGCAGTATAGGTATGGGCCAATCCCAGTGCAGTAAGCCTGGCCGCACGTGCAGCATCCGCTGCTAAAGCTGTGTTGATATAGTGATAATTAGTGGCATTAATCACCATTTGAACGACGGGTGTTGATGGTGAATGCTGAGTCATTGCCTGTACCGCTCTTAATTGTTTTACCTGAGGGCTGTTATTCACGAATGCTTTTACAGCTTTTAATTGTTTTGCATGCTGGCTATTGTTTGCCGCTTCCTGTATCTTTCTTTGTGCAATGGCTTCGGGGCGGTTATCTGTTAATTGCTGCCCTGCACTTTGCTGCACAGTTACGCCATTGGAAGCAGCATTGCTTTTGGTTTCGGTTGTTTTATCGGCGTGGGTGTTCATTAATTGTAAGGTAATCAGAATGACCGGGTATATTTATTAAATATAAGTAATAAATTAATTTACTACAAGTTTAGGGTGAGATCAGGTAAACACAAATGGCGGATTTACCCCGCCGGGGTCCATTACAATAACCGGGTATGGAGTGGGAACCACAGCTACCGTTGGCATTTGGGTAGATGAAAGATGCATACCTGCGGGGGTTCCCGGGAAGAGTGCACCACCAATGCCACTGATCACGAATGTTAAAGGAAGTGTGGAGGCATGCTGGTAATGATATACTTTGGCCTCGTGGGCGGGTATTAATCTTACACACTGAAAGGGGCCAATACCTCCTGCAGCCGGTCCAAGTACAGCAGCACCCATAGGAGGAACTGCCGCCGCCGGTACCGGCGCACCCGGTGGCATAGGAACAACCGGCCCGTGAAACCAGCTGGTACCCGGAAGAAAATCAGCATCAATACTGAACCCGATCGAAAGGTTTGCTGCATGATTTCCGAGCCGGAGGTTATCCATACAACTGTTGAGATTGGAAAGAAGGATACCTGCCTGGAGTGTTAATGCAGCACGATTTCCACCATTCGGAACCCCGGGTGGTAACCCTGTAATGGTTCCGACCAGGTTTGTGCGGTTAAGTACCATAGTGGCCCGTTCGGCACCGGGGGTTACGAACAAGGTATCACAGAGCGTTACCAATCTTGCGCTGTGCCCGGCATAGGCGGGTGTACCCCGGTTATTCATCATGTCATTCAGGATATTGGCAAGGTCGTTTTGAATAACCTCAAAGGCAATGATATGGGCCCTGTCAAGAACAAAAGCCACTGCCGCCATGCCTGCTGCCGCCCCGGTCCAGGCCGGCCTTACACCATCTATCTGGAACTGCCCGGCAGCACCACCCCCAATCAAATGATAGCCAATTGAAAGCTGGGCTACAGCTGTATCATTCAAACCACCGGCAGGCATGGCGTTATCCGTATTAAAGCTTACCTGCCTTTGCACTGTATTGCTATTTGCCATTGCCTGCACAGCCTTTAATTGTTTTACCTGCGGGCTATTGTTAGCCAATGACTTTACTGCTTTTAACTGATCTGCCTGCGGGCTGTTGTTTGCTGCATCCTGTATCTTTCTTTGTGCAATGGTTTCGGGGCGGTTATCTTCCAATTGAAAAGTTCCTTCATGTTCTGCACCTTGTTGTAAAGCCACACCATTGGCAGCAGCATTGCTGTTGGTTTCGGTTGTTTTATCGGCGTGGGTGTTCATAGATCGTCCTGTAATTTGTGTGGCCGGTTATGCTTATTAAATATACGCCAATAAATTAACATACGAAACCTGCCGCAGGGTGCAACAGCCTTCCCTGTGTTCAGGAAAGCTTGTTGCAGGGGTGCGACAGGCTATTTTAAGTTCAGGGAAGCCTCCCGCAGGGGTGCGGCGGCCTTTCGGGAATAACCGGAAGCTTGCCGCAGGGGTGCAGCAAGTATTATGGTACTCCATGAGGGGCTGCCGCACCCCTGTAGTTGTATTTTGGGAAGAATAATGCAGGAACCTGGTTCGTCGCTGGTTACACTTCGACTTCGCTCAGTACCCAGGCGAGGGCAAAAGGAGTTTACCTGCGGCGGCATACAGGGAGGAAGCCCCCGGGGAGACCTGAAAGCCTGCCGCCCATGGGAGGAACTGTTCGGGAACGCCCTGAAGCCTGCGGCCGACGGGAGGAACTCTTCGGGAACACCCGGAAGCTTGCCGCAGGCTGCAGGAACCCTCCGGGTCTCCACGAAAGCTTCCTGCACATTGCAGGAGGGATTTATGGTAACCACGGAAAGCTGCTACACCCGGTAGTGGTATTTTGGGAAGAAAAATGCAGGAACCTGGTTCGTTACTGGTTACACTTCTACTTCGCTCAGTACCCAGGCGACGGCAGAAGGGAATTGTGTTTTCCGGTTGGTGGGGGACACCAACCGGTAGAAAAAAGGAAGAAAAATGCAGGAGTCTGATTCGTCGCTGGTTAAAACCCAGGCGACGGCAAACAGTTTACCTACACCGGCAGAAAAGGAGTTTACCTGCGGCGGCATAAGGATTTATAGTAACCACGGGAGGTTTGCCGCAACTTGTAGTGGTATTTTGTGAAGAATAATGCAGGAAGCTGGTTCGTGGTTGGTATACTTTGGCTTGGGCTCAGCACACAGCCAACGGCAAAGACAGTTACCTACGATGGCTTAAGAGTAGGTGCATTTATTTCATGAGTATGTTAGTGGCACAGATACGCCATCGCTCATTTACTGCGCTGGATATCTGCCAGTGGGGGACAAGTGGGGGACAGTTGTCTATTATATTATATGGGTTTAGCAACTTTATACTCTAATTTTCGATCCTCATTTGCATCTTGCAGTCTATCCAAATACTCTTGCCAAGGCACACCATGTTCCCCGGTACCCGAATCATATATCAAATCATTAAGCAAGTTTACATAGTGATTCCTCACCCTGCTACCCATTACCATGATGTGATCACCATCTTTTGGAGCAGCAGTTGTGCAAATTTCCATCACTTTTGATTTCAGGTTTTGGGCTTTGAACGCATCTTGCATTTCTCCTGCAACTTCATGACATCTTTCTCCAAAATTTTTTTTCGCTATCGAATTCAGGGTGGTTTTTAACTTTTTGCTTAAACCCTCTTTCTCACCTGCCATTTTTGGGATCCAATCTTTATTATCTTTTATATCGACGTAGATACCATCTTGTTTCATTACCGTGGCGGGATTCTCTAACCCTGCAGCCGTTACATCGTAACAATCTTCTTCTATTTCCTTTGTGGACTCTTCGTTAATAGTAAATATAAGGCTGGGATACTGGGGGTCACTAAAACCACTTTTTTTCATACTGCTACTACTGCTACTGCTACCGGATTCACTTATGCCTGTATCCTTTATAATACTCATTTCGTGAAAATAAACCCGATAAAGCACTCCGGTTTCGTTGTCGAATTCTACTGCCATAGACGACGGCTTTCCTGCATAAACCCGTCTTATAATTCCTTCATCGCCATAATCAGGCGTTGCTTTTGAATCAATGATGATCCTGGAATTTATAGGGACGGTTTCATCTACAACCCTTTGTATTGCAGGATGTAAATGACCTTCGGTTAATTTTTCCTTATCCTCAGTTCTTTTCCTTTTTCTCTGTACAGTGTTAAATTTTTGCTGTATCGTTTCTTCTTCATTAATTTCTTTTCGCTGTGCTGTATTGTAAATACCGTCATTCGCCATTGCCTGCACAGTCCTTAACTGTTTTACCTGCTTGCTGCTGTTGACCATTGCCTGTACAGCTTTTAATTGCGTAACCTGCGGGCTATTGTTTGCAGCGTCCTGTATCTTTCTTTGTGCAATAGCTTCGGGGCGGTTGTCTTCTAATTGCAAAGTCCCTTCATGTTCTACACCTTGCTGTACAGCCATACCATTGGCAACAGCATTGCTTATGGTTTCGGTTGTCTTATAGGCGTGTGTGTTCATGAATACTCCTGTAATTTGTGTGGCCGGTATATTTGTTAAATATACCTAATAAATTAATGTAAAACCGGCTTTCCTACCTTGTGGAAAGCCCAGAAGAGGAAGCCTCCTGCAGTGTGTAGTGGGTATTTTGGGAAGAATAATACAGGAACCAGGTTCGTTGCCGGTTACACTTCGCTTCGCTCCGTACCGGGCGACGGCAAACAGTTTACCTACACCAGGGAGAAGAAATTATTTATCATTTTTCCCTTCATCTTTCTCCTTTTTTTCAGCCTCTTCCGGAGGTGTAATTGGTGACGACAGGTTAATTTCATATTTATTCCAAACATCATCAAGATGACGGGCGAACGTATAGTCAATTATTTTGAGTATTTTTTTCATATCGCTTACTTCTTGCCGGGCGTCATCAATGCCCTCAAAATGCTTAATTAACTGGGTGGCGTATATTTTCAAATCATGTTCGGTTGTCCAGAGTTGTCCGGCCATTCGTTTTAATAAATTTTGCCGTTCTTCAGTCCAATCCCTTTCATAGTCTGCTATCAATTGTTCTGCTATTTCCGGTTCGGGTTTTTTATGGGCATACTTACCCTCTATTGCATCATTTATCATCCTGGACTGATTCTCAAGCAAGGCTTCTCTTCTGCCAAAAACCAGGTCTTCGTGGTCTTTATCGGGCCGGTTAACGCTTGTTAGGGCTTTCTGCAGGCGGGGTCCGTCTCCCTCTGTTGTTTTAAGATCATTCATTTCATTAAATATATTTACAGCATGCAGGAAAACTTCATGATTAAGCGTATGGGCAACTTCAGCAGCATTACCTAACCGATTTGGGTTTACCTGCACCAGAACGCCTATCCGGGTCTTTGGATTCGTTAACCACTTACTCCATTCCGCAATGGTGGCGCTGTTAGCTTTACCACCTTCTGTAGTTCGCACTTTTCCTGTAGGGTCTGTTAATTTCAGGGTCGTCATGCCGATCGAATCAATTTCCGTTGAAGTTGAAAGCGTTAACACCATGTTTGGAACAGCTTTTATTTTATTGATGATATCACCAGCCGCTGCAGCAAACATGTCCATTCCTTTTTGCAACATCTCCCAAACGTTAAGTGCATGAAACGTATTATGATCTTCTGTTACCTCAGGTTCGGATTCCCGGAACTGGCCCCGTTCATATACTTCTAACTGGGCAACCGGGCGGGCAGCTGAAATAGTTGCTGCTGCCTGCATAAGGCCGGCGTGATGGTTTAATAGTTTACCATCACTTTCATTAATTGCTTTAAATTGATTTGGATTGTAAGTACTGTCATTAGCCATTGCCTGCACAGCCCTTAACTGTTTTACCTGGGTGCTGCTGTTGGCCATTGCCTGTATAGCTTTTAATTGCGTTACCTGCGGGCTGTTATTTGCTGCATCCTGTATTTGTCTTTGTGCAATGGTTTCGGGGCGGTTGTCTTCTAATTGTAAAGTTCCTTCATGCTCTGCACCTTGCTGTACAGCTACGCCATTGGCAGCAGCATTGCTTTTGGCATCGGTTGTTTTATCGGCGTGGGTGTTCATAAATCATCTTTTCAGTCAGTGTTGCCGCCAGTATTTATGAAATAAATACATTATAAGGTAGTGCATTATTATTGAAACAGGGGATATATTATTGATCTTAAGGGAGCCTGCTCTCTCACCCGTCTTTTACTTTGCCTTCTTTGCCCAGGCGAGCAGTTGAGCATACAACCCACCAGAATTAATACCCAGCCTGGCAGATAATAAAGGGTATGCATCACAAATAGTGATTGCGTGTTGCATCAGGATATCCTTTTTCCTTTTTTTAACCTTATAGCTTTTACACGTTTGAAGTCGAAAGCCAGCCACATGTCAACCATTGCATTCTTCTTGGTTACCGATGCATGTAAAACAGCTGCAGTATTTAACTGAAGCTTTCGCTCTGCCTGCCTGATACCGCTTAACCTGTATCCTTCGGCCTGCCCACGGCCGCCACGGGCGATATTGGTAAGCGGGATCTTCTGCCGAAGCGATAGCATCTCGTTGGCTGCTACCTGGAGTGCGCCTACATCTCCTTCTGCATTGTTCAATAATACTACACGATCCCGCAACCAGTGGAATTTCTGCAACAAATATGCCCAGCCGGGTAGCGATGTATAAACAGTATAGGTTGCCCTCAGTGCGATCCATGCATCTGCGAGTGGTAATTCTGCGATTGCATTTATGATCTGATCCTGGAGTACAGAGAAGGGGGTTGTATGGTCACCTTATGATCCGCCAGGGAGGCCTGTACCAGGGCGCTTTGAAGTACCGCTGACCTTAACTACAGTAACTGCATCGTCATCAAGCCCCAATTTTGTCTTGAGCAGCCTTTGAACAGGCCGGGCATTATCATTGACCGGCACTTCTCCCTTTATCTGCATCGTTGGTTTCACTGTGCCCTGTGCATAGGCAAGTGCATTCAGTTGTACAGGTTTAAATTTGCTCTGTACAGTTCATCTTCATTAACTGCTTAAGTTGAGTGGGAGTGTAAGTACTATCATTTGCCATTGCCTGCACAGCCCTTAACTGTTTTACCTGCGGGCTGTTATTTGCCGCATCCTGTATCTTTCTTTGTGCAATGGTTTCGGGGCGGTTGTCTTCTAATTGTAAAGTTCCTTCATGCTCTGCACCTTGCTGTACAGCTACGCCATTGGCAGCAGCATTGCTTTTGGCTTCGGTTGTTTTATCGGCGTGGGTGTTCATGAAATGAACTGTTTATCAAATATCCTTTAAGAATGAATCAAGGCGCCGGTAACCCGGAAGTTCTCCTAACAGGAAAAAGTATGAATCTACATTCCGGGCACGAAGGGTTGCAACTGCAACATCCTGCAGGATGGTGGCGGCCTGGATAAGATCCTGGAGATCGGTTGATAACATGTGATCCGAGTTGTCCCAAATCATCGCAACCTGGTCTGTTCCTGCTGTGGCCATAACTTCGAAAACTGCGTCACGGAAAGCATCCCAGCTCTTTGGTATCATTTCTTCCTGCAGGCCCAGTTGCAGGCCCACCTGGTTCATCAGGTCCGTAGTATTGTTTACCATGGCGCCGTCGAAAATAATGACCGTGAAGCCCCAGGTGGAAAGTTTTTCCAGTAATACCGGCCTGTCAATGTTGCTGATGCAGGACAGATATTTTAGTTGTGTATGTGTCATAATCATTTTAATAATACGAAAGCAGGGGAACCATTATCGCCGTAATGTGTCCAGGTATAATAAATATGTCCATTTTCTGTATCCTGTACCAACCGGCGGGCACCAGGCCATAGGCCTGTTGATGAAAGGATGCCCCACTCCACATACTTTCCTACCCCGGGTTTAAATGGCAAACGCCCGTTATCATTCCGGTGTGGCCCCCGGTTCACACAAACTCCAAGAGTCTCCTCCCATTCTGCATCAAGTGCATTTGTAACAGCATCCTGTTCGTTATCCGCCTTATCTCCGTCAATTGCTGCTTTATCCATAATATTAATAACTGTATCATTCTGGCCCAGGACACCTTGCTCCATCCTGTATATCTTTACCTGCTTTTTAACCGAACCAAGGTCGGTAATTGTTTGCCAAACTGTTTCTTCTTTTCCAAGCGCAACCATTATATCTGATATCACCGGTCCTTTTCCGTTTATATCCGTCACAAATGTTTCCACCGTTGGCTTATCTGCCAGGTTACTAAGTTTTATCAGCAGTTTGGTTTCTTTGGACCATGAAAGCAGTGCTACAAAAACATCACCTGTATAATTTTTGGATAATAATGTTTTGATATCGTCGAGCGGCATCTTTTTTGTTATCAGCCAATCCTGTATCACGTCAAAATCCTGTTCGGTTTGCGCCAATAGCAGTTCCAGTGTTGGAATAGTTGCAAGCCTGATCAATGGAGGCAGTTTTGATATAGCATCTTCCCCCCATAAAGTAAAGAAAGCAAAAAGTTTGCTTTCTTTTCCCTTTACCAGGGCACCGATTATATCATAAGCGATACCCTGATCGAAGGAAGACTTGAGAAAGGTAACAAATGACTGTAGTTTTTTAAGATCTGTTTTTGCCTGGTCAAGGCACCATGCTATTATCTCTCCCGCAGATGGAAAATCAATAAGAGGTGCAATGATGTTTTGGGTCTTTATCTCTACTCCGGTCAATTCAACCAGTTTATCTTTTTTAGCCGTGTTTACTTTTTCCCGGTTGGCTGATTGGTTATCATTCTTGTCAATTTCAAGGTCGGGAAACACGTCAACCAATTTAGTACCTGAACCTTTCATGATAGCTGCTTTAGCCTCTTTTGCGCTAAGGTCCTGGCTTGCTTTTTTTCCTGTAAGTGCGTGCCAGCTCCTTTCAAATACATCGGTTTTGGCAGATTGTTTTATCTGGGTTTGAATAGCCTGCATTGTTATTTCCGAAGTATCTGCTTTATTTTTGTTTTCAAGCAATATCTTTTTCGCCAGTTTAAAAATAATTTCTCCCTCTTTCTTATACTTCACCCAATAAGCATAAATTAATTTAGCACTATCAATATCATAAGCTGCTACAGTTAAAGCCTCTTTTGCCATGCTTAACTGTACATCTGCAAGCGGACTTAACAAGTCCCACTGTTCCTTTCCTTTCTTGATGGGCTTAGGTTGTCCAATAAAGAAGTCGACCAGGGTAGCAGTTATTTTTTCGGTATCAAGTTTCAGTAATTCCTGGTAAAATTCTTCACCAATCTGAACCCGAAAATCTGACATACTCTCCGACGAAGATCCAAAAGCCCCTCTCAGCCAAAATGAAGTAGCCTTTACTCTTTGTATAACTTTTGAAAAAGAGGGTTTAATTTTTTGCTGAATGGCAGTATGGTCATCTGCCATTGCCTGCACTGCCTTTAACTGTTTTATCTGAGAGCTGTTATTGGCTAATGCCTGTATAGTTTTTAATTGCGTAACCTGCAGGCTGCTGTTTGCCGCTTCGTGTATTTTTCTTTGTGCAATGGTTTTGGCGTGGTCATCTTCTAATTGAAAAGTTTCATGCTTTACGCCTTGCTGTACAGCCACACCATTGGCAACAGCATTGCTCTTGGTTTCGGTTGTTTTATCAGCATGAGTATTCTTCATTTTTTTTCTGTTATTTCGGAAGCGTGTTCATCTTCTGCGTTAACCATTGAATAAAATTCACCATACCCGTTCCAAAACCCGATTGCCATTTATTTACATAATCTCCGTAATTACGCCCTGGTATATAGATCGGCTGTGCTCCGCCATGTAGTCCCATGGCGCCAACATCCCAGTGACCGGGTGTGGGCACGAATTTACTGGAAGTCATCACATCTGCAGGAGTAACCTGTGCTAATTGTTGCTTGACGTTATCTAAAACAATAGGATGATCCGGATCGATGAGTTTTACATCGGAGTTAGCAGGCCTGTCGAGATTGAATGCGATCAGCAGGCTGCTGCCAACAAATGTAACGGGCGCATTTTGCATGGTGTTGCGGATAGGAGTGAGCTTTTGAATAATGGCAGCCATTGCCTGTGCAAGCTTAAGCCCCTGCGCCCGGTTACTAAATGCGTTATCGAATTTATCCTTGTCTCCTGCAAGGTCAATGTCATAACCAAGATCCCTGCTGTCACGTTTCAGGTCTTTTATATTGTGTTCTATCTTTTTAAAGAACTGTTTGGCAAAATTGGCGCCTTCCAGGTTGAACTGTTCGCCGCTTTTGGTATAAGTGCCTATCTTAATATCCATGAAGATCTTTTCTGCTGCCTTGCCTTTGGTGTCGGCTGCGGGATTCTCTTCGGCTTCAGCTTCTTCAGGTTCATAACCCACCGATTCTATTACAAGCAATTCTTTACCATTGCCCGGCAATGGGATAGGACTTTTTAATAGAACAAAAGCGTCGTTCTCGAGTTCAACAGATACAACCATACTTGTGGTAAACCATCCGCTGGGATCAGGAGCTCCCCACTTATTGGTTTTAATGTTACCTGTGTTATACTTTTTAATGGGAAAGTATTGAGGCAATACACTGGCAAGTCCCAGGGCAACCCTGTTCTTGTATGTAAAGCTTTCCCGGTCGGATGAGAGTTTGATGCGGTACTTTCCACCGGTTGAAGATGTATTGGGTTTGGTTCCGGCCAGTTGCACCACCCCTGCATTAGATTGAGCGGGCATAGTTTTAAGCTGTACCTGTTCTTTACTTTCATTTTTTTCTGCCTGTTGATCCTTAACAGGAACGGCCACCATTGATATTCCTCCATTCGGAACATTATTGGCATTCGACCTGCTTGTTTGATCGGGCTGTTGTCCGGTTATGTCTTTTGATCTTGCCATAATGTAGAAGTTCTGATAAAAATTATAATTGCATTTAAATATTTAAGGCAGGGCTGGTCATATTTATATGATATGAGTATTTAAGGTAACTTATTATTATTAAAAATGCAAAGGATTTTACAGCGTGCAGAAAAAGAAACCAGGTAAATACAGATCACCCGGGAACATTTCCATCGATGAACAGTTGTGCAGCGGCAGCATCCGCAAAAACACGCCCTTCACCTTTTATCACTGCAGGATCATTGAATTTATTTTTTTGATTGGGCTCGATCACACAACGGTTATCTGCGAAAGTGTAGTAAGTAACGCCTTTGTGTTCGGCAGAGCCGTTTGTGGCAATGGCTGCAGGCGGCGGGGTTTGCATAAATAAAATATCATAGTTTGTACCGGCTACCACTGCCCAAAAATGTTGCTGAAAATACCAGGCACCCTGGTCATGTGTATTGCCTGTAGTAGTACGTCCTTTAATTGCCTGGGCAGCCACCAACTGCTTACCTGGCCTATCCCCAAGTACAGCAGGAATACCGAGCGTGGCAGCAACATCAATATAAATATTGGCCAATGTGCCACAATCTCCCTGGTGGGCTGTAAGGCCTACTCCAGCAGGTACGCCTGTTCCTGTGTAACGGAAGCGGAGATTATTATTAAAATTCTGATGAAGCTTTAGCGCTTTAGCTGCGTTACCAACCTCTGTTGCAACACCCTCAGATAATTCAGGTGGTACAACCAACGCAGGCCTTTCGTTTAAAAACTTATTTCCAAATTTTTCAATAATAATATCTTCTTCTTCATTTTTTATAGTATTCAGTAATTCCGGTATTATGGCCCGTATGCTTATTACTTTATCACCATTCCACACTCTCACAGGGTGGTCAGTCGTCCATTTGGCAATGTGATTTTTTATGTTGGTCAGCGTATTTGTTCTTGCCAGGAATATATCATTCACATGATCCGCATGATTATAATTTGCGTCATACCTCGAGAATGATACATATAGGTTGACAGCTGATTTTATTTTTTCCCAGGTACTGCTGTCGGCGCCGTATCCACTTCTTTCCAATGCAAGTGTCCTTAAAATTACATCGTTTGTTTCCCAGCTTTTAGGTGTTCGTTGCACAACGGGTTGTGTTGTTGCAGCGATAGGCTGAGCAGTTCTTAACTGTGTTAAATTTTTACTGCTATTAACCAGGGCCTGTATGGATTTTAATTTATTTACCTGGGGGCTGTTATTTGCTGTTTTCTGTATTTTTCTTTGGGCAATAGCTTCGGGGCGGTTATTTTCAAATTGAAGTTTTTTTGGTTCAGTTTTTTGATTTACAGAAAAACCGTTGGCAGCAGCGTTGCTTTCGGTTTGGTTTGTTTTACCTGTATTCCTGTACATGAAATGATTTTTAAAATTCGAATAAAATATTTCAAACTGCCATTTGATAAAAAATATACATCCCCATCTTTTATCCCTGTTCAGTAATATCATCAATTGATCGCCTCTATCAATTTTTGATACCAGCTTTGTATTGATATTACCCCATCATTTTTAACTATAAAACCTTCCTTTTCTTCCAGCATTTCGTCATAGGTTAATTTAATTCCTGTTTCCGGCGGGGTAAATGGATTGTCGTCATCCACTAAAAATGACACGCCTGTTATATCCCGCCAGGAATCCAGTGTGCGGCTGGAAGGAATTGCACGAACCCGCTTGTTGCTGAATTTAGATTTTTTGTTCTGTAGTTTATCGATCAGGTCCTCAATAATGTCCTGGTTATTTTCATATGCGGTACGTTGTGCATCCAACCATTCCTGCCGCATCAATTCTATATCAACCTCTTTTTTCCTGATAAATTCCAAAGCCTCTTTTATCTGTTCTTCTGTAAGTGGTTTAACATTTGCCTTTTTAAGGCCACCACCAAAATTGAGACTGGGATATGTTACCTCGGCCACATAAGGAATATGTTTATGGCCGGTCCAATTTCCTTTTTTATCAAGAATATGCCCTTTGCTGTTCCAGGCGGTTATATCAAGCAAAGCATAATTTTTTGATTTTAAAGGCACGGCAACATCCGGGCGTGTGCCTTTTAGCAAGGATGTGTTTTGTGTATGATACCCCAGCTTTTCAATTTCAACATTTGCTTTACTTTCTATAACATAGCCGGCAGCGGTTGATGGGTGCATGGTTGTTTTATTTGTGTCGAATTCCACTTTTCTTCTCAGGTAAAGCGCTTTTTTTGCATCGCTTACCCCGGTAAAATCGTTTTTGAGAAATTGCTGGTAAGCTGTATCTACAATGTTGTTTACTTTATCGCCGGCATCTTTGCCTTCTACTTCATCCTCTGTCTTGGGATCTATCTTGGGTTTAAAAGGGAGCAGGTAGCGCTGTACCGGTTTGTTATCCCCAGTTTTTAAGCTATTGCCATCAGCCATGAGCTGAATATCCTTTAAGTGTTTTACCTGTTGACTGTTTTTTGTTATTCCCCGCAATGTTCTTTGCATAACAGCTTCGGGGCGGTTATTAACTAACTGCAAAGCACCTGTATGCATGTTTTGCTGACTGGTTAAATTATTTGCAAAAGCCCGGCTTTTATCTTCCTTCTTTTTAATTGTATGTGTATACACTGAAACTTTTTTCAGAGATTAGAAATGTATGATAATAGTAACTGCTTTGGTAATAACAAGCATGAAAAACTTCTGCTTATTATCGTTTAAAGTAACAAAATATTTTTAATATTCTATAATTTTTTAATTAATAATTCCGGCAATTTGGCGGTTATCTTTTTTCTAAAAAATCCGCCACTTCTCAATAACTTCACAAAAAAATTATTAATGAGTTTACGTACACAATTGCAGGGCACCGGGGTTGCTATCATTACACCGTTTAAATCAACCATGGAGGTTGATTATGATGCGTTGGGAAAATTGATCGACTTTATTATTGAAGGCGGAATTGAATACATTGTTACACTGGGTACAACCGGCGAAACACCAACGCTTGATGCTGAAGAAAAGGCCGACATCATCCATTACACTTTTGAAAAAGTACATGGAAGGGTACCGGTTGTTGTGGGTGTTGGCGGCAACAATACCAAAGAGGTAATGGAGAATTTACAAAGTTACCCGTTAGAAAAAGCTGCAGCTGTTTTAAGCGCCAGCCCATATTATAACAAACCTTCGCAGGAAGGTATTTTTCAGCATTATAAAAACCTGGCAGCCGAAAGTCCGAAGCCGGTAATATTATATAATGTACCCGGCAGAACCGGGAGTAACATTTCCGCCGAAACAACTTTACGGCTTGCTAGTGAAGTTGAAAATATAGCAGGTATTAAAGAAGCCAGTGGCAATATGGTGCAATGCATGCATATACTGCGTGACAGGCCTGAAGATTTTTTAGTGGTTAGCGGCGATGACCATGTAACGTTGCCGTTGATAGCCTGTGGTATGGATGGTGTGATCAGTGTTGCAGCTAATTGTTTACCTAAAGATTTTTCAGGTATGGTACGCTATTGTTTAAAAGGAGATTTTGCATCGGCAAGGCCGCTGCATTATAAATGCCTGGAAGGAAATGACCTGTTGTTTGCAGAGAATAATCCTGCCGGGGTAAAAGCATTTTTATACGAACTAGGGATCATTGAAAACGTGTTGAGGCTGCCATTAGTGCCTTTGAGCAATGCTGTTCATCAAAAAGTAAAAACGTACCTCAATAAATGAAATGAGCCATAAGGAAAAGTTGATGCGGCCAAAATTTCTATTAGCGAATTCCATCTGGCCAAAATGAAATAAAAATAACAGATGAAATATTTTTTGTGCCTTGTTTTTTTTACCTGCAGCTTTTTTTATAGCGGGGCACAATACAGGGTTGTTTTTAAATTAGGAAAATATCCTGTTAAACACAGTGGTGATACAGCTTTTCTTGCCGGAAATTTTAATAACTGGAATCCCGGGAATAATGACTTTAGATTCCTGCTTACCAGTGAAAACAGTTTTGAATTAATACTCAATTTACCTGCCGGGCAATATGCGTATAAATCTACCAGGGGCAATTGGGGAACAGTTGAATGCCTTGCGGATGGTAAGGATGCCGATAATCATTCCTTTCAATTATCAACTGATACGACCATTGAAATAAATATTGAAGCCTGGAGAGATGATTTTGGAGTTATCGTACGAAATCATACTGCCAGTAAAAATGTGTATGTTATAGATACTGGATTTTTTATTCCGCAGTTGAACCGAACCAGGCGTATCTGGGTTTATCTACCAGATGGATACGAAAATGGCAAAAAACAATATCCCGTTCTATATATGCACGACGGGCAGAATATTTTTGATGAATATACAGCAGGCTTTGGCGAATGGGGTGTTGACGAATGCTTAGATAGTTTGATCAGGTTGGGAAAGCCAGGATGTATCGTAGTAGGTATTGATAACGGCCCTAAAAGACTGAATGAATATAATCCTTTTGCGTTCCGCGATTTTGGGGAAGGAGAGGGAGACCAATATCTCAATTTTATATCTCAAACTCTCAAGCCTTTCATTGATAAAAAATACAGGACCTTTTCCTCAAAAGAAAATACCATGATCGCCGGAAGCTCAATGGGAGGCCTGATCTCTTATTATGCGATGATAAAGCAACCGCAGGTTTTTGGCAAGGCAGGTATTTTTTCCCCGGCTTTCTGGACAGCACCAGCTATCTCACCCTTAACTGATTCGCTGGCAACAAAAGTGAACGGCAAATTTTTCTTTTATATGGGTGGTAAAGAAGGAGAGGCTTATATAAATGATATGGCAGCGATACAGGAACTTCTGGGAGAAAGATCTTCAGCCATGATCTACTCAGTTGTTGATGACGATGGCATACATAATGAGAAGTCCTGGCGTAAATGGTTTGCTGAATTTTATGTATGGATGATGGCAGAAGGCTTTAATACCATTACAAAAACCGATGACTGATCAGATCACATAACAACTTCCTTCTATCGCCAGTTCGGTGTTCTCAAAAACTTCCTTTGTTTCAATTAAAAATTCATCAAGCTTTTCGTATTTGGAAGAGAAATGGCCGATGAGTAATCTTTTGGCTTCTGCTTTTTTTGCAATCATCCCTGCCTGTACAGTTGTGCTGTGAAACCTTGCTGCGGCCCGTTCATGCAAATCTTTCAGGTAAGTGGTTTCATGATAAAGCATATCAACTTCCTTCACTTTTTCTGCAATGCTTTCATCAAAAATAGTATCGGCACAATAAGCATAGCTTTTTGGTTTTGTACCTGCTGTTGTTACTTCTTCATTGGGTACAATGGTTCCCTTTTTGGTTACATAATCTTCGCCCTGTTGCAGGTTCTCGTAAAAGGCAGCCGGTATCTCATAGATCTTTGCACGCTCGGCATCCAGTTTCCTTGGCTTTTTCTTTTCCCTGAATAAAAATCCCCAGCAATCGATCCGGTGCTTTACTTTAAAACAGGATGCTGTCATTTTATTACCATCATAAATTAAGCCTTCTTCTTTCAACGGGTGAAAATGTAAATTGTAACAAAGGTGTGTAGCAGCAAAATTCAGTTGCAGTGTTATCAATTGTTCCAGTTCAGGTGGCGCATGTAAATGCAGGTCCTGTGTGCGGTTGAGCAGGCTCATGCTGGTAAGCAGGCCGATCAGCCCAAAATAATGATCCCCATGCAAATGAGAAATGAAAATGTGATTGATCTTGCTGCGCTTTATCTTGTATTTCGAAAGCTGCATCTGTGTTCCTTCGCCGCAATCAATTAAAAAACTCTCTTCCGGGGTTTGTAAAACCTGGGAAGTAGGGTTCCTGTCAAAAGCGGGTATTGCAGAGTTGTTGCCGAGTATAATTAGTGCAAGCAAGTATATTTAGTTTTGAGTTTTGTGTCTATTGTTTTGTGTTTTTCCGGAATAAGTCAGTTAAAGTTGATAAAGACTGTAAAATAGTTTGAAGTGCTGCTCAACACAAAACTAAAAACCCAAAACGCAAAATGATTCTTAATCGTCGCCAAGCAATTCCCTTTCTATCTCTTCCATCTGCACAATATCCCATGCCTCGCTTTCGGATGGAGTGGTATTCATGAATTCCAGCAGTTCCTTATCTTCCAATAATTGTACCACATCTTTTTGCAGGTTGCAGATCACAAAGGAGCAGTTATTTTCGTAAAACTGACTTTGGATCTTTGCAATGTTTTCGCCCACTTGTTCGTCCACAGATCGCACTTCATCCATTTTTAAAATAACGTGCGGTATGTCTTTTTGCAGGTATCCAAGCAACAATTGGTTCAGTTCATCTGTCATATTAACAGATAAATGCGTTTCCAGGGGTGTAATAACCGTAAATCTTTCTTTGGTATCTAATTTGACATTCATTATTCAAGACGTTGTTCTTTGTAAAGTAAAGGAAATTTTGTTAGCCCGTTTTGCAAAATCAGGATAATTTTGTGAGGGAGTAACAAACAGTGCAAGTTCCCTGAAATGTTAAATCGATAAAAGGATTTTATACTTTTTCTGAAAAAGGTATTCTAATATCAAAGACTACTTTTAAACATATTAACATTTCTTAAAACGGGCAAACTTTATCTTTGAAATTAACGTTATTATTGTACAAGCTAAATTCAATATAAAATGGATAATAATTTTTCAGCACAGGTAAAAGAAATAATCTCCTACAGCAGGGAAGAGGCATTGAGATTGGGAAACGATTTTATTGGAACAGAGCATTTGGTATTGGGTTTGATCCGTGATGGTGAGAATACAGCTGTTAAAATATTAAGATCGCTCAATATCGACCTTGCCGAACTTCGCAAAGAGATAGAGATAGCGGTTAAAGATAAGACGGGAAAGAATATTGCAAACATCAACTCACTTCCATTAACCAAGCAGGCAGAAAAAGTGATCCGCATTACGGTGCTGGAAGCAAAGGCACAAAAAAGTGCATTGGTAGAAAGTGAACACCTGATGCTTTCGATCCTAAAGAATAAGGAAAATATCGCCACCCAAATTTTAAACCAGTTTGATGTGGATTATGATGTATTTAAAAATGAACTTGGTTTTGTAACCAGCAATCCGCCTTCGGCTGAATTCAGCGATGAGGGTGAAGATGATTTTGATGAAGAAAGAAAGCAATATGGCGGACAAAAAGCACAACGGCCCGGAGCTGCCAATCAGCCTAAAACAAAAACACCGGTACTGGATAATTTTGGAAGGGATATAACCAGGCTTGCAGAGAACGGATCTTTAGATCCGATCGTAGGAAGGGAAGTTGAAATTGAAAGAGTTTCTCAAATACTTTCACGTCGTAAAAAGAATAATCCTATTTTAATTGGCGAACCGGGTGTGGGTAAAACCGCGATTGTAGAAGGTTTAGCGCTTCGTATCGTGCAGCGTAAAGTTTCCCGTGTTCTGTTTGATAAGAGAGTGGTGAGTCTTGACCTGGCAGCCCTGGTAGCCGGTACAAAATACCGTGGACAATTTGAAGAAAGGATGAAGGCTATTATGAATGAGCTGGAAAAGAACAGGGATGTAATTTTATTCATTGATGAGATACATACCATTGTTGGTGCCGGTGGTGCCAGCGGTTCTTTAGATGCTTCCAACATATTTAAGCCAGCCTTAGCAAGAGGAGAACTGCAATGTATCGGTGCATCAACTTTAGATGAATACCGTATGCATATTGAAAAAGATGGAGCATTGGATCGTCGTTTTCAAAAAGTACTCGTAGAGCAACCATCGGTTGCTGAAACCATCGAGATACTGAATAATATCAAAAGCAAGTACGAAGATTATCACAATGTGACTTACAGCCAGGAAGCTATTGAAGCTTGCGTGAAATTGAGTGACCGCTATATGACAGATCGTTTGTTACCTGATAAAGCGATCGATGTACTGGATGAAGTGGGGGCCCGTAAGCACATCAAAAATATTAATGTACCGGAAGATATTATTGAGCTGGAGAAAAAGATCGAGGACATTAAGCTTGAAAAAAATAAAGTTGTAAAGAGCCAGCGTTTTGAAGAGGCTGCATCTTTAAGAGATACGGAAAAGCGATTACAGGAAGAATTGGAAGCGGCAAAAAATGCCTGGGAAGAGGAAAGCAAACACAAGCGTTATCCCATTGAAGAAGAAGATATTGCCGAAGTTGTGCATATGATGACAGGCATACCAGTTAAAAGAATGGTACAGGCAGAAACAGACAAACTCCGTCGTATGGCTACCGATCTGCAGGGTGCGGTTGTTGGACAGGATGATGCTATTTCAAAAGTGGTTAAAGCCATACAGCGTAACAGGGTAGGGTTGAAAGATCCTAAAAAGCCAATCGGTACATTCATCTTTTTGGGGCCAACCGGTGTTGGTAAAACCGAGCTGGCACGTTCGCTTGCGAGGCATATGTTCGACAGCGATGATGCATTGATACGCATAGATATGAGTGAATACATGGAAAAATTCACGGTAAGCCGTTTGATCGGCGCCCCTCCGGGCTATGTAGGTTATGAAGAAGGCGGGCAGTTGACAGAAAAAGTACGTCGCAAGCCATATTGTGTAATATTGCTGGATGAGATCGAAAAAGCACATCCCGATATATATAATATACTGTTGCAGGTTTTGGATGATGGCATGCTGACCGACGGAATGGGCCGTAAGGTTGATTTTAAGAATACCATGATCATCATGACATCAAATATTGGTGCAAGGCAGTTAAAAGATTTTGGTGATGGTGTTGGTTTTGCTACAGCCAACCGCCTGGAAAATGCTGATGAAAATAACAAAGCCGTAATTGAAAAAGCGTTGAAACGTACGTTCAGTCCTGAGTTTTTAAACAGGATCGATGATGTGGTCGTATTCAATTCGTTAAGTAAAGAGAATATCTTTGAGATCATTGATATCGTGATGCAGGGTGTAGTAAAGCGCTTAACCAATCTTGGGCTGGCCATGGAATTGACACCAGAAGCAAAAAGCTTTATTGCTGATAAGGGGTACGATTCTCAATTTGGTGCAAGGCCATTGCACAGGGCCATTCAAAAATACCTGGAAGATCCTTTAGCTGAAGAAATATTGAATATGAATATCAAGCATGGCGATATCATGGTGGCAGAAATGGATGAAAGCGGGGAGAAGATAAAATTCACTTTAAAAAAAGAGGATAAGAAGAAAGAAAAGAAATCTGAAGCTTAATTCTGTTAAAGCAGGTTTATTATAAAAGAGTTGTCCCGCCTGAAGCGGGACAACTCTTTTTATTTTTATTATTGTTCAGTTTTGTTGATTTTTGCAGCAATGAAAAAAATTATCATCACTATTGATGGATGGTCCTCCTGTGGTAAAAGCACATTGGCAAAACAACTGGCAAAAAAACTGGGCTATGTATATATAGACAGCGGCGCTATGTACCGGGCTATCACACTGTATTTTTTACGTAATCATATCAATTGGGTTGACACAGACCAGGTAGAAAAGGCCTTGACAGATATAACACTTGCTTTTAAGTTCAATAATAAAACACAGCAATCTGAGATATACCTGAACGAAGAAAATGTTGAATATGTGATCAGGGACCTGGTGATTGCAGAAAAAGTAAGTGAGATAGCTGCGATCAAAGAAGTAAGGACTTTTGCGGTAGCCCAACAACAAAAAATGGGCGGTCACAAAGGGATTGTAATGGACGGGCGTGATATTGGTACCACTGTTTTTCCGGATGCGGAGCTTAAATTCTTTATGACAGCGGATATTGCTGTACGTGTGCAAAGAAGATATATGGAGATGTATGAAAAGAATCCCAACACATCTATTGATGATGTAAAGGCAAACCTTGAAATGCGTGACTACATTGATTCTAACAGGGAAATAAGCCCCTTGCGCAAAGCAACTGACGCTATTGAACTTGACAATACTTCCATAACCATTGAAGAGCAATTAGAGATCGCATTGCAATGGGCTAAAGAAAGGATCAAAGAGGAATAAAAAAAATGAGGTAAAAAAAATAATTTTAAAATTATTTGGTTTTTTAAAAATTTGTTATACTTTTGAATTCGCTTTACCATTTACCACATATCCCATCTATAGGATTTTTTACGATCCTATCATAAAGACCACCATAAGTTTCAATATTTCCTGAATTCCACCACCCCCCCATCGGAACATGTTATGCATTAACAAGTGTGCTTTGCTTGTTGGTTTTAATTTATTAAACATGTTATTGAAATTTATGAAACAAAAATCTACAATCACCGGCGT
>Ga0193752_1000231_pt1 | contig 63129 bp, 63 predicted proteins | sample H1c1metaG_FD_144924 | JGI IMG/M metagenome (GOLD analysis project Ga0193752, IMG submission 144924) | Soil microbial communities from a riparian zone of the East river system, Colorado, United States - H1c1 | ecosystem: Environmental > Terrestrial > Soil > Riparian zone | place: USA: East River...
ACACCGGAGCCAACGGAGCTGTTGATCTGGCTACCGGATCCCACGGAACTATTCTTCGCAGCACCCGAGCCCACCGAACTCATCAGTGCAGCACCGGAGCCGACGGAACTATTCTTCGCGGTACCCGAGCCCACCGAACTCATCAGTGCGGCACCGGAGCCGACGGAACTATTCTTCGCAGTACCCGAGCCCACCGAACTCATCAGTGCGGCACCGGAGCCGACGGAACTATTCTTCGCGGTACCCGAGCCCACCGAACTCATCAGTGCGGCACCGGAACCGACGGAACTATTCTTCGCGGTACCCGAGCCCACCGAACTCATCAGTGCAGCGCCGGAGCCGACGGAACTATTCTTCGCGGCACCCGAGCCCACCGAACTCATCAGTGCGGCACCGGAGCCGACGGAACTATTCTTCGCGGTACCCGAGCCCACCGAACTCATCAGTGCAGCGCCGGAACCGACGGAACTGTTCTTCGCGGCACCCGAGCCCACCGAACTCATCAGTGCGGCACCGGCGCCGACGGAACTATTCTTCGCGGTACCCGACCCCACCGAACTCATCAGTGCGGCACCGGAACCGACAGAGCTATTGACTTCACTGCCCGAACCTACGGAGCTGTCATTTGTTAGCTTCTCTACGACAACGCGAAGGCTGAGCGGCAACACCGAACCGTTCGGCAACGGTTGCGTGCCAAGGATTTCGACGATACTGCCGAGACTCGCAGAAGCCGATTGGCTATCGATGAGAGCCCCGTTTAGGGAAATTTCGCCCGTACTTGGATTCGCTATAGATACTTCGCCGCGTACATAAACGGGCGACGCGCCAGGCACGTACAAAGTCGAGGGAACGGCTGTTAGATTACGGAGCCGAATTCCGCCAGTTGAGTCGACCTCTCCTGTTGCCGACACATAGCTAGAAACTGAGAATGCGCCCGATTCGCAAAGGGTGGCAGTCGCAACAGCATCCGCAGCAAATCTAACACCAAGGATTTTTACAGTTTGTGCGAGGCAGTTGACTTCCTCGATGGGGCCGACAACGGCAATTTCGTTCGCTACAGCATTTACAGGCACTGCGGCGATTAATAGAACGCCGACGAACTTCTTCGAGCGTGCTAACAGACTCGATGCTTTGGGCAACATTTGCACTCTCCCTGTCACTTGAGTCGCACCAAATATTAGTTCTAGTTCTGTGGATCAGTTCACGGACTTCGGAGGAACTCCTGTGCCGCGGCGCACATAAGTTAACAAGCAACCACGGAATACGTCAAAAGAAATATAGAGAGACGAGAACCTCTCTCATTACGCTCAGCCCCGATTTGTGAGGCTACTGGTCCAAAATGACCTGTTTTTCCAACTCAATTCGCTGTTCTGGCCTCGAAACGTAGTGAAAAATGCTCAAACCGGTGTTCACATGGACCACGGGTTTCTTAATTGGACGTCGCGATGCAGCAGCGAGCCAATCGTCGACTTCGGAGATTAGCTCTCGCGCTCTTTCACGAACGAAAGCATCGAATTCAACTAGCAATTCTTCGGGCAATCCGTCATCAGGAAAGACACTCTGTTCGAGGCGTTTCGCCTTTTGATCTGGTGTCATGTTGAAGTTCAGCGTCGACGCGAGATTCGTCATGGCGCCCCCGAAATGTTCGAGCATCGCCGGCGATAGCGGCTCCGGCATCACATATGTGCGCGAAAGGACTTTGAAATGTGTTTCTCCAGACCTCGCAATCATGTTTGCAGCAAGGAGTTGTTCATACGCGTAATTTGCGTCAATCGGGATCGGGGATCCGCCTACGAGATCGGTGAAGTTTCGCCCCGCCTGCCCAACGAGCGGCAGCTCTAAAGGAACGCCGTAGGGTCCGAGAAATGCTGAGTCCGTGTGCCAACGATGCAGCACCGCAGCAAGCGCCGCCGTATCGGTCGGCTTTGGGGCTCGCAGCCAATCGTCCGAGCTCATAAGACGATCGACATCTCGTTTGGGTACTCCGCTGAGAATTGAAATTCGCCCTGTCGATATCTTTTTTCCGACGATAAGCGCGTCTCGAATAGTGATCTCTGCATAAATCCCGCGAAGCAAGTCCACGAATTCGTCAAAACGCACGCCAGCGCGAAACAAAATTTGGACCAATGGTCGCAATACTGTTCGGAGCGTGTGTACGAGCTGGGCACGATAGCTTTCGGTCATTTTCCTTCTCGCCAGGCGAGTAGGGCACTCGCAATAATTTGAATCTCCGTTGACCTAGTGAGCAGGTTCAAGTTTGTTCCGCTCTAGGTACGCAAACCTATCCGTCATCCCCGCCACGTAATCCGCCACGACGCGCGCACGCGCAGGCTTGCCACCCTCGGCTTCGGCACGAGCAGCAAGCGACTGATGTTCTGGCGGCAGGCGCGACGGATCCTTCATATACGCCTCAAACAAAGTCTTGAGCGTGGTACTCGCTTCATCCATGACTTTTCTGACTCTGGGGTGATTGTAGAGCTTCGATCGCAGGAAACGCTTCAGTTCCTGATGTTGCTCGAGCACCTCTTCGCTCAGCGCAATCAATGGTCGTCCATGGGCTCTCACGGAATCGATACTGTCGGCACCCGCCTCGCTGATGTTCAGTTGCGATTGCACGATCAGGTCGCTCACCAGGAAATCCACCATTCGGCGAATCGTCTCGTAGAGCTGCCGACGTGGCGGCGCCATGGGATATTTCTCAGTGACGGCCGAGTGCAAACGCGCAAAAACACGTACTTCCCGCAACTCTTCCACATTGATAAGCCCGGCGCGTACGCCATCGTCGACATCGTGATTGTTGTAAGCGATCGCATCCGCGAGATTTGACAACTGGGCCTCGAGTCCTGGCTGTGTGCGGTTCAAGAACCGCTCGCCAACATCACCCAACAACCTGGCGTTCTGCACGGAACAGTGTTTGAGCACGCCCTCGCGACACTCGAAGGTGAGATTGAGACCGGAGAAATCCGCGTAGCGTTCCTCGAGTTCGTCCACTACGCGCAGCGACTGGAGGTTGTGTTCGAAGCCGCCGTAGTCACGCATGCACTCGTTGAGCGCGTCCTGCCCGGCGTGGCCGAACGGCGTATGGCCAAGATCGTGCGCGAGGCAGATCGCCTCGGTCAGCGTCTCGTTGATTCGCAGTGCGCGTGCAACGGTTCGGCCGATCTGCGCAACCTCGAGCGAATGCGTGATCCGCGTGCGATACAGATCACCCTCATGGTTGACGAAAACCTGCGTCTTGTAGACGAGTCGGCGAAACGCATTGGAGTGGATGATGCGGTCGCGATCGCGTTGAAACTCGCTGCGAAACCGTGGCGGGGCTTCCGGAAAGCGCCGGCCGCGACTTCGTTCGTCGATCGCGGCGTACGGCGCGAGCGGCTCGTTCATGGTTATCCGCAGCGGACGCGCAGCGTCTCCCGCAACGCCGCGTCGTCGTAGTCGCCGGTCACTACTGATTTGCCGATGGACTTGAGGAGCACGAGACGGATCCTGCCGGCCGCGACTTTCTTGTCGATCTTCATCCGCTCAGCCAAGGTGGCGGCCGAAAGGTCGCGCACGTCGGTGCGCAGGCCGAACAGCTGCAGAACCCGCTCGACGCGCGCCACATCCGGAGTCCCAAGCCAGCCGAGGCGCTGCGACATGTCGGCGGCGAGCAGCATGCCGGCACCCACGGCCTCGCCGTGCAACCAGCTTGAGTAGTTAGTGGCGCTCTCGATGGCATGGCCGAAAGTGTGCCCGAGGTTCAGCAACGCGCGCTCGCCCTGCTCACGCTCGTCGCGCGTGACGATGTCCGCCTTGATCTCGCACGAACGCTTGATGGCATGAGTGAGTGCGCCTGCATCTCGCGCCAGCAATCTCGCGGCGTTTGCTTCCAGCCAGTCGAAGAATGGAGCGTCGACGATGAGCCCATACTTGAGGACCTCCGCGAGGCCGGCGCGCAGCTCGCGGTCGGGCAGGGTGTTGAGCGTGTCGGTATCGGCAAATACCGCGGCGGGCTGATGAAACGCTCCGATGAGATTCTTGCCGCCCGGGTGATTCACGCCCGTCTTGCCACCGACTGAAGAATCCACCTGCGCCAGCAAAGTGGTCGGGACCTGCACGAAAGCGATTCCGCGCTGGTAACACGCCGCGGCGAAGCCTGACATGTCGCCAACCACGCCGCCGCCGAGGGCGACTACGCACGCGTCGCGCGCGAAGCGGTTTGCGATCAACACATCGAGCATCCGCGAGACATTGGCGAGCGTCTTGTGGACTTCGCCGTCAGGCAACATCACCTCGATGCAGCGACGAGGCGCAAGAGCCGCGGTGAGTTTGGACGAGTACAGCGGTCCGACGGTGGTATTGGTCACCAGCAATACGTCGCGCGCGGGAATGACACGCGCGAACTCGTCGGCGAGCGTCAGTGCGCCGGCGCCGATGAAGATCGGATAGCTGCGGGTTCCAAGTTGTACTTCGATACGCTGCACGCGGTGTCCAGAATTCCGGCTGCCCCAGTGGCGGTGGAAGCGAAGTATATGCGGCCTCAGGGCAGGTTCTGCGCCGCCTTGAACGCGGCGAAAATCGAGTCCGCGACGACGTGTACCTTGCGTCCGTCGGTGGCGATGCTGAAATCGGCCAGCGATTCGTAGAGCGGTGCGCGCACGACCATGAGTTCGGTGAGCTTGGTCAGCGGATCGACATCGTGCAGCAGCGGCCGATTGCGCCCCTGCCGCACGCGCTCGGCCTGTTGTCCGAGCGAGGTGCGCAGGTACACCACGAAGCCGCGCTCATGCAGCCGCTTGCGATTCTCGTCGAGCAGGATGGCGCCGCCCCCCGTGGCGAGCACGATCGGGCTCTCGCGCGTCACTTCGTCGAGCACCTCGCGCTCGCGCTGGCGAAAGCCAGCCTCACCTTCACGCGAGAAGATGTACGAGATATCGACGCCGGTGCGGGATTCGATTTCCGCATCGCTGTCGCGGAATGGTGCGCGCATGAGGCGCGCGAGATGCTTGCCGACGGCAGTCTTGCCAGAACCCATGGGGCCGATGAGAAAAACGTTGGATTTGCGCGCGGACATTCGCCATTCAGCATAGCGGAAATGAAGCGGCCGCCCGAAGGCGGCCGCTATCTATCCGAAACGGACGCAGGATCAGTAGACGGTGACACCTTCGCGCAGGATCTTCGGCGTTACGAAGATCAGCAGCTCGTCCTTGTTGTTGGTCTTGCCCGTGGTCTTGAAGAGGCGGCCCAGGACCGGCACGTCGCCGAGATACGGCACTTTCTTTTCGGTCTCACGGCGCTCGGTCTCGAGGATGCCGCCGAGCACCACGGTCTGACCGTCGTTCACGATGACCGAGGTGGTGATCGTGCGCGTGTCGATCGAGGGAACCTGCTGGCCGGCGCCGCCGACGATGATCTGGCCCACGCTGTCTTTCTTGACGACGAGGTCGAGTACGACGCGGTTGTCAGGCGTGACTTGCGGCGTGACCTTCAGCGACAGCACTGCCTTCTTGAAGGAGATCGTCGTTGCGCCGGAGGACGCGGATTCCTGGTACGGGATTTCCGTGCCCTGCTCGATCATGGCTTCGCGCTGGTTCGCGGTGATGACGCGCGGCGTCGAGATGACTTCGCCGCGGCCTTCGGCCTGTGCCGCCGACAGCTCGAGGTCGATCAGGAAGTCCTTGCCAAGCAGCATGTACGCAAGGCTGCCGGCGGGGCTCGCCACCGGGAGGTTCACGTTATAGCGCGGCGGAGCGACACCGGGACTGTCAGCGAACACGAAGGGCACTCCGTCGTTCGTCGCATCGTCGTCGTTGGCGCGTTCCAGGAAGTCGCTCATGGCCTGGTCGTTTGCCAGGGCCGAACCGCTGGTGTAACCGAGGTTGTTACCGAAGAAGTCGAAACCCGAGAAGCCGGCGCGGGCGCCAAGTTCGCGTGTGAAGTCGTCGCTGACGATGACGATACGCGCCTCGATCTGGACCTGGCGGATCGGAATGTCGAGCGTTCCCACGAGGCGTCGGATGTCGTCGAGACGATCCGCGGAATCTTGCAGGAGCAGCGTGTTCGTGCGTTCGTCAACCGACACGGAGCCGCGCTTGGAGAGCAGGCCGCCTTCGGATCCCTGGGTCTTGATCAGGGCAGCGAGATCCTCGGCCTTGGCATAGTTGACCTGCAGGTACTCTGAACGCAGCGGCGCGAGTTCCTGCACGTCCTGGCGGGCAGCGAGTTCGGCCTTTTCACGCGCGGCCAGTTCTTCGGTCGGTGCCACGATGATCACGTTGTCGTTACGACGCTTGTCGAGACCCTTGGTGCGCAGGACGATGTCCAGCGCCTGGTCCCAGGGAACGTTCTGCAGGCGCAGTGTGACACTGCCCGTAACCGAGTCGGAGACGACGATGTTCTGGCCGCTGGCGTCTGCCAGCAGCTGCAATACAGCGCGGGTCTCGATGTCCTGGAAGTTCAGCGTGAGGCGTTCGCCGGTATAGACACGTTTGTCTTCGATCCTCTGCTGCGCCTTGCGGGCAGGCTGCACTTCGACGACGTACTGATCGTCCGATTGATAGGCGAGCTGCTCGAAGTCGCCGGCCGCGCTGATGGAGAGGCGCACGCCGTCGCCGACGCGAACGACATCGAAGCCAGTGACCGGGGTGGCGAAGTCGCCGGCGTCATAGCGACGGGCCAGGTTGCTGGCGATCTCGGCACCAGCGAAATCCACGACGATCTGGTTGCCGAGCTGACGGAGACTTGCTGGCGTACGCGGATCGGAGAGGCGCACGATGACGCGGCCGGTGCCACCGGCACCGCGGCGGAAGTCGATGCCGCGAATGGCGCGCGGGCCCGACGGAGTTGCTGAAGCCGAACGCGGAGCGACCGGCGAACCGGAAGCACCGCTCGAAGCGGCAGCGGCGGCCGATGGAGAGGAGGCGGCGCCACCGATCAGCAGCACGACGTCATTGCCCTGCACGCGCGTCGTGTACGGCAGCAGGCGATCGAGGTTCAGCACGAGGCGCGTACGGCCCGCGGCTTCTGCCGCGAGGATGGAATCCAAACCACCCGAACGAACGTCGATGCGACGCGACGGGAGTGCGAGCGCGGTGTTCGCCAGATCCAGCGAGATGCGCGCCGGATTGTCGATAGTGAATGCGACCGGTTCAGAGGGTGGCGCCGAATGATGCAGCGTGAGCTGCAGCTGCTGACCGGCGAGATTCTGCACGTCGATCGATTCGAGCTTGTTAGGCGTCCCCTGGGCGTACGCGGCCTTGCTGGCAAAGGCAACGACGACACAGGCAGCGAGCCACAACAGAGTTGAGGCTGCCAACTGACGGATGGTGATCTTGTTCATTCGCATCTACTCCCTGGCGTGGATCTTCAATTGTTCAAGCCGAGCGAGGCAGGCCGTTCCATGTAGCCGCCAAGTCCGTCCGGAACGATTTCCACGACACTAATCTTCGAAGGCGATATCTCGGTGACCCTGCCGTCCGCTTGTCCCAGGTAATTGCCGGGGAGCACGCGATGCACGAGCCCGTCTTTCGTTTTGATCAAACCGTAGGTGCGATCGGCCAGGCGCAGCGTGCCGACCATGCGCAGCGTGTCGAGCGAGAACTGCTCGAGAAATTCGCGGTTGCGACGCTGATCCGGCCGCAGTGAACCCGAGGCACCGCCGCCCGAACCGCCCGGCATGAACGGCGAACGCATGCTCGCTGACTCGTACGCGTAGGTTTCGTAGGGCTTGAGTTCGGGCAGCGGCTCAACGCGGCCGCCCGGCTCTTTCTTGGTCTCGGCGATGAACTGGTCGAGTTCGTCGTCCTTGCTCGAGCAGCCCGACAGAGCGCTCGCGGCAAGACACAACGCGCCGACGAGAAACCAACTGTTTTTCTGTTTCGAAAACATATCCGTTACCTGTGTTTTCGCTGGTCGTTAGCCGGTCGGCGGAGTGGTGGCCGTTTTGCCCTTCTCAGCGGCAACTTCGGCGTCGTCCAGGTAACGGAAAGTCTTTGCCGTCAGCTCGAACGAAAGAACGTCGTATGCGTCCTTGGTCTCGGGTTTGATCGTCATTTCGTGCAGCGTCACGATGCGCGGCAGTGCCGCGATCCCGCTGACGAATTCACCCATCTGGTGATAGGAACCCGTGAGTTTGATCTTGATGGGCAGCTCTGCGTAGAAGTCTTTCTTCACCTCGGCCGAGGGCTGGAAGAGTTTCTCTTCGAGACCAGCGCCCACACCGACCTGCGAAATGTCGACCAGCAGATTCGGCACTTCCGTGCGGCCCGGCAGCTGACGGAGCAGCGCGCCGAACGAGCGCTCGATGTCGGCGAGCTGCTGTTGATAGACCGCGAGATTCACGGCCTTCGAGTGCTTGGCCTTGAAGGTATTGCGCAGGTCCTGCTCCTCGGCAGTCGACTGGTCGAGCCGCGGCTTCTGGTCGCTCCAGACGAAGAAATAGAACAACACGGCAGAGAGGATCACGAAGCACAGCACCACGGTGCCGGCGCGCACCGGCAGTGGCCAGCGGCCCGGATCGTTCGGGTCGAGTGACTTGATATCGTCAAGAATGCTCATCAGTTGCCCCCCGCGGACGCAATGCGTCGCTTGGGTTTGTTCGCCTCGGCGGCTTCGGCTTCAGACGGAGCGCCCGCCTGGTCCGCGTACAAAACGAAGGTGGCACCGACCACGTTGTCTTTCTTGGTCTCGACGACTTCGAGCTCTGGATTCTTCAGGTAGCTGGAGCCGTCGATGTTGCGCATGAATGCCGAGACGCGCGTGGACGACTGCGCAACGCCTTCGAACTTGAGGCGCTGCCCGGTCTGCGTAAGGCCGGTCAGATAAACGCCGTCCGGCAGCTGCTTGGCGATCTCATCGAAGATATGGACGATTTCCGGACGCGAACGCTGCAGCTTCTCGATGACGTCCATGCGCGCGATGAATCGCGCCTTGTCGGCTTCGAGGCTGTTGATCTTCTCGATCTGTTTGTCGAGCTCGGCGATTTCGGCCTTGAGCGTGCTGTTGCGCGTGTCCTGCGCACTGACCATGGAATCCATCATCAGATAACCGACGAAGGCCGTGAGACAGGCGCCGATGGCGGCGCCACCGAGCCAGACGAGGAACCGGAGCTTGCGCTCCTTGCGTTGTTCGTCGCGCCAGGGGAGTAGGTTTATGCGAGGCATTAGTCGAAGCTCCGCAGTGCGAGTCCGCAGGCCGTGAGCAGCGCGGTCGCGTCACGGGCCACCGCCTGCGCCTTGGCGCGGGAGGAAAGTTTCATCTGACCCAGCGGGTCGCCCTTCTCGGCCGAGATACCCACACGACTTGAGATGACGTCGGACACACCCGAGATGTTGGCGCAGCCACCGCAGATGAGGATCTTCTCGGGCTGGTCGCGGCCGGAGCCGGACGCCAGATAGAACTGCAATGAGCGACTGACCTGTTGCGTCATGTCGTCGATGAACGGATCGAGCACTTCGGCCTGGAAATTACCGGGTAACCCGCCTTCTTTCTTGGCGCGGCCGGCTTCTTCCATCGACAGGCCGTAGGTACGCATGATTTCTTCGGTGAGCTGCTGCCCGCCGAACGCGAAATCGCGCGTGTAAACCACTTTGAGATTGCGCAACACGCTGAAGGTGGTGCTGCTCGCGCCGAAATCGACGACTGCGATGGTGCGATCGATGCCGCCATCGGGCATCTGGTGCGTCATCAGCTTGCAGGCGTTTTCCAGCGCAAAAGCTTCGACGTCGACGATCTTCGCCGTGAGACCGGCGGCATTGACCGCGGCCTGGCGCTGTTCGACGTTTTCCGTACGCGTTGCGACTAACAACACGTCGTTGGTATCGGGATCTTTCTCCGATGGGCCTAACACCTCGAAGTCGTAGCTGACTTCGTCCATCGGAAATGGAATGTATTGGTCGGCCTGCATCTCGACCTGAGCTTCGAGATCGCGCTCGCGCAGACTGCGCGGCATCTGGATCACCTTGGTGATCGCGGCGTCACCGGAAATCGCGATGGCGACTTCCTTGGCACCGGCGCCAGAGCGTTTTACGGCACGACGAATGGCCTCACCGACGGCTTCCGCGTCGACGATCGCTTTTTCGTTCATCGCGTTCTGCGGTGTCGGTTCTGCCGCGTACGATTCGACGCGATAGGAACCACCGCTCATCACGAGCTCGATCAACTTGACCGACGATGTCGTTATGTCAAGCCCGAGTACGGGACGATACTTGCGCGTTAAGAACAGCACTTTCGCAGTCCTTTCATAGTGTTATAGCGAGAATCGCGCGACCTGTCTTAAACCCAAGACACTATATATCAGCGTGAAGTTAAATTGAACGAGACGCTCCTCACGAAACTAACGGATTCCTCGGGATACCCCTTGGAAGCCCTTTTAAGGCTGGGAACTCAAGATGCCGGGGAGTGAGCATTGGAACCAGACGGCAGTTGTCCGTATCAACTCGAACTGTGAAGTGTTCGAGCCGGCAACCCCGCTGTCGTAGGCCAATGCGGACCCTTAGACCGGAAGCTTTGCGTCCCCACCTTTCGGTGAGTATGCATATCGACGGCGGTTACTATGCATAGGGCCATCCGACCGCGCAACTGACGAGACCCAGATTCTGTGAAGCCAAACTACTTTCGATTGTTCGTGCAGGCGGTCATGGGTGTGACGGCGTTCACACTTGCGGTCGCTTATGCGGTTGTTTGCAGCTACGTCTACCTCGAACCGACCCTGCCGACCGTGCTGGCGATGAAGAACAACGAGCTCGCCGTGCCGTTGCGGGTCTACACCCGCTCTGGCGATCTGATCGCGCAGATCGGCGAGCAGCGCCGCAACCCGGTCAAGTACGAGCAGATACCCCTGATAGTCCGCCAGGCATTCATTGCGGCCGAAGACGACCGCTTCTTCGAGCATCACGGCTTCGACTGGCAGGGCGTGTTGCGCAGCGTGTTCGTCAACCTGACATCACGCGAAACGCAGGGCGGCAGCACCATCACCATGCAGGCCGCGCGCAGCGCATTCCTCACGCAGGAGCGCGACTGGCGGCGAAAGCTGCAGGAAACGTTCGTCACCTACCGCCTGGAGCGAGAGTTCACCAAGCAGGAAATTCTTGCGCTGTATCTGAACGTCATTTTCTTCGGTCAACGCTCGTACGGCGTGGCTTCGGCGGCGGAAACCTACTTTGGCAAGCCGCTCGATCAGCTGACTCTCGGTGAGGCCGCAACGCTTGCGCGCGTGCCGCAGTGGCCATCGCGGTTCAACCCGATCACCAATCCGAGCGGCGCCGCGGAACGGCGCGGCTACGTGCTGCGCCGCATGCGCGAGCTTGGATTCATCGACGCGGCCGCTGCCGAGGCGGCCTCGCACGAAGTAGTTAGAGCGGAAGCGCACCGCGCACTCGCCGACGTCGAGGCGCCGTATGTGGCCGAGATGGTGCGGCTGGAGATCATCAGTCGCTTTGGTCCGACGGCCCAGGACGCGGGCTACAAGGTCTACACGACCATCGACGGGCGCCTGCAGAAGGCCGCAAATCGTGCGCTGCGGATCGGGCTCATCGACTACACCCGCCGGCACGGCTGGCGCGGCGCCACCAGCAAGGTCGAGCTCAAGGGCAATGAAAGTCCCGAAGCGCTCGAGACGTCGCTCGACGAATACGGCAGCGTGGGCCTGCTGCACCCGGCAATCGTCATCTCGGTCGGCGACAAGCAGGCGCAGGTGTTCATCAAGGGTCAGGGCATGGCCCCGATCGAATGGGCCGGCCTGTCGTGGGCGAAGCGCTTCGTCAACGAAACGTCCGTCGGACCGGAACCGAAGAGCGCGGCGGAGATCATCGCGCGCGGCGACGTCGTTTACGTCGTGCACGAAAAAGCCGACGCGCCCGCGGAGCTCGCGCAGATTCCCCAGGCCGAAAGCGCACTGGTCGCGCTAAATCCCAACAACGGCGCCATCATGTCGCTGGTGGGCGGCTTCGACTATTTCGAAGGCCAAGGTCGATTCAATCGCGTCACGATGGCGAAACGCCAGCTCGGATCGGGTTTCAAGCCATTCATGTATTCGGCAGCGCTCGCCGGAAATTACACGCCCGCGTCGATGATCCTCGACGCACCCATCATCCTCGACGACGCCAATCTCGAAGAGGTGTGGCGGCCGGAGAATTCCGGTGGCGGATTCCGCGGGCCCATGCGCCTACGCGACGCGTTGGTCATGTCGCGCAATCTCGTGTCGATACGCCTGCTCCGGGAGATGGGCGTGCGCCCGGTCGTCGACTACGTGAAAAACTTCGGTTTCACGAAGGAGAAGAACCGTATCCCCGACAACCTGACGCTCGCGCTCGGCAGCCTGGAGGCGACTCCGCTCGAGGTGGCGACCGGCTTCAGTGTGTTCGCCAACGGCGGATATCGAGTCGAACCGTTCTACATCGATCGAATCGAAGGGCCGGGTGGTCAGATCGTCTACACCGCAACACCGCATACGGTCTGCGCCGAATGCACGGACCCGATCGATGCGATCTCGGCAGCGGAGCGCGCCAAGCAGACCAAGGTCAGCGCCACGACTGTTCCGCCGATACCGCTCGACCCCACGGCGCGCCGTACTGAGGCCGCGGAGCAGGTGATCGCGCCGCAGATCTCTTTCCTCATGAACGACATCATGCGCGAGGTCATTACGCGCGGCACCGGTCGGCGCGCGCTGGCGCTGGGACGCTCGGATCTGCGCGGCAAGACCGGCACGACGAACCTGTCCGTCGACACCTGGTTCAATGGATTCAACGACAGCCTGGTCGCCAGCGTCTGGGTGGGATACGACCTGAATCAGCCGCTTGGTGAAATTGAAGAGGGAGGGCGCACGGCAATACCGATCTGGGTCGATTACATGCGCGAAGCCTTGCGCGGCGTGCCCGAGAAGCAGCGCACGATTCCGGACGGCATTGTCGAAATGAAAGTGAACGCCGCAACCGGTGGGACGAAAAACGCCGACGTCGATCCGCTGTTCGAATACTTCCGTGCCGATATGCTGCCAACCGAAGAGGGTTACATCGGCGGTGAATCCGTCGGCCCTCAGGACATCGATCCGACCTCACCCAATGCGCCACAGGGCGGAGCTGACCCGATCTTCTGAACCATGAAGAAATTGCCTCCACGCGCCGAAAATCTGCGCCGCGCTCTCGCCCAGGAAGCGGCGCGCATCATGTCGGAACATGGCATCCGTGACTTCCTCACGGCCAAACGCAAGGCGGCGGAGCGATTCGGTGTGACCGATGGATCTGTGCTGCCGAAGAACACCGAGATCGAGGATGCACTGGCGGAATATCAACGCCTTTTCGGCGGCGCAAAACACGGTGCGACGCTGGCGGCGCAGCGCAACGCCGCGCTGTCGGCAATGCAGATGCTCTCCGATTTCCAGCCGCGTCTCGTCGGCTCAGTGCTCGCCGGCACCGCCACCGAGCACAACGACATTCAGCTGCACCTGTTTGCGGAACGTCCCGAGTCCATAACCTTCCGGCTCATGGATTTCGGCATCGACCATGAAGTGGTGGAGCGGCGCGTGCGTTACGGAGTCGATCGGGTGGTCGCCTATCCGGGCGTGCACTTCGAATTCAACGACCACGTGGTTGATGCGACGGTGTTTCCGGTGGATGGCATTCGCCAGGCGCCGGTCAGCCCGGTCGACGGCAAACCGATGCGGCGCGTCGATGCCGACGAGCTCGAAGTATTGCTGGACACCGAGGACGCGCCCCTGGCGCAGTAGCGGCTCAGCGTTTGCCGATATCTTCGTACTGACGCAGCGCCGGGCCCGTGTAGAGCTGGCGCGGCCGCCCGATGCGCATGGCCGGATCCGAAATCATTTCCTGCCAGTGCGCCACCCAACCCACCGTGCGCGCGATCGCGAACATCACCGTGAACATCGAACGCGGGATCCCCAACGCCGAGTAGATGATGCCCGAGTAGAAATCGACGTTCGGATAGAGCTTGCGCGCAACGAAGTATTCGTCCTTGAGCGCCACTTCTTCGAGACGCAGCGCGAGCTCGAACAGCGGGTTCTCCGACTTGCCCAGCTTCTCCAGCACCTTGTGGCACATGGCACGGATGATCTTGGCGCGCGGATCGAAGTTCTTGTAGACGCGATGCCCGAAGCCCATGAGACGGAAGTGACTGGTCTTGTCCTTCGCCATTGCGAGGTACTTCGGAATCTGGTCGGCGGTGCCGATCTCCTCGAGCATTTCGAGCACGGCTTCATTGGCGCCGCCATGCGCGGGGCCCCAAAGCGCGGAAACACCGGCGGAAATCGCCGCGTAGGGATTCGCACCCGTCGAGCCAGCCAGGCGCACCGTGGAAGTGCTCGCGTTCTGCTCGTGATCGGCGTGCAGGATGAACAGCAGGTCGAGCGCCTCGGCCGCCACCGGGTCGATGGTGTATGCCTCACACGGCACCGCAAAGAACATGTGCAGCATGTTCGCGCAGTAGTCGAGATCGTTGCGCGGATAGATGAACGGCTGCCCGAGCGAATGTTTGTAAGCCGCAGCAGCAATAGTCGGTAGTTTGGCGACGATCCGGTGCGCGAAGATCTCGCGGTGCCGCGGGTTATGGATGTCCATAGAATCGTGATAGAACGCCGACATCGAAGCCACCACCGCCGACACCATCGCCATGGGGTGCGCGTTGTGATGGAAGCCGCCGAAGAAGCGCAGCAGCGACTCGTTGATCATCGTGTGATTGCGGATGCTGTGCGTGAACACTTCGAGTTCAGGACTGGTTGGCAGATTGCCATTCAACAGTAGATAGCAAACCTCGATGAACGAGCTCTTTTCGGCCAGCTGCTCGATGGCGTAGCCGCGATGCGTGAGAATGCCGGCATCGCCGTCGATATAGGTGATCTTGCTCTCGACCGCGGCGGTCGCGCCGTAGCCGGGGTCGTAAGTGAACGCGCCGAATTCCTTGACCATCGGCGCAATGTCGACGACAGACGGGCCGATCGTGCCGGAACGCACGGGAAGCACGGCTTTTTTGCCGGTGGCGGGATCGACGAGTTCGAGTTTCTGATCGGGCATGAGGGAACCTGAAATCACGTGCGGCGCAAATGCAAAAGCCAAGTCGATACGAGCCTTACACGGCCCGCGAACGGAATCAAGGCAACGGACGCGCCAACGTGCGCGATGTCATCAACGCTTACTCGACGATCTTGAACAGCTGACCCGGTGCCGGCTTCTTGTTCGGATACATCGCGTTGATGAGCTCGAGAGTTTCCTTCTTGAACTTGTCCTCGGGCATTTCCGTCGCGTAATCGGACAGTTTGGTTTTGTCCGTCGCCTTCACGACCTTGATGCGGTACGGCTCCGCCAGCGGAAACTCCGCGGGCCGCAAACCGCGCAGAGTTTCTGCTACCGACAGGATCAGGCCATCGATCTCCGGCACGCCGTTCAATGCCGAGCGGCTCGCGCCCGCGGTGACGAACACGCTTTGCCCACGATAGACCGCTGCCCAGCGCACCGGTCCGTTGTCGATGGGCGATCCGCCGCGGGTCACGATGGTGTAACCCTCGTTGCCTTCGGTGGTCGTGATCGGTTCACCCTTGAGAACCGACTGGCCTTGCAGTTTGCCGAGCAGAAATTCGCGCGGCGCCTGCTTGTCCGGCTTGCGGTCGATCATGACTTTCATCATCGCGTCTTTCTTCGGCGTGAACGCGAGCAAGCTGTCGCGCGTGTTCTCGATGGTCCAGCCGCGCGGAAAGGCGACGGTGATGCCCATGTCCGCGTGATAAAAACGGTTGTCGCGCACGATGCCCTGCGCCTTGCTCGTCCCGTAGGCAATTCCATTGATGGTCGTCAGGTATTCGTCGTGGCGCTCGATCCATCCGCCCGGCGGTGCGGTCTTGATGTTCGCGGATCCCTTTGCGGCCTGGACGGCCCGTTCATCGGGACTCGGATGACTGGAAAATACGCCGTGATACAGGCGCGGCTCGCGGCCTTCGGCCTGGGCACGAGCGCGTTCGAACTTCTCGCCGGCCTGGAACATTGAGAAAACGTGTCCGATGGATTCCGGGTCGTATCCGGCTTTGATCATGTACTTCATGCCGAGCCGATCGGCTTCCATCTCGTTCTCGCGGCCGTATCCCATCATCCAGGCCTGCCCGCCGATATTGGCCAACTGGCCAATGGCGTTTGAGCCGGTGAGAATTGCCGCGGCCATCGCACCGAGCGAAGCGGCGACGCCGCGCGCCTGGCGGCGCGCCGGATGGCGGGCAGTAACGTGGCCGATCTCATGCCCGAGCACGCCGGCGAGCTCCGCCTCCGAATTGATGTTCACCAACAAGCCGCGATTGATGTAGACGTTGCAGCAGCCCGTGGTGAAGGCATTGATGCCTTCGTCGTCGATGACGAAGAACTTGAATTCCTCGTTCGGCAGGTCGCTGACCAGCGCAACGCGCTGCCCGACCACGTTCACGTACTCCTGGGTCGCCTGGTCGTCATAGAGGCCCAGCGCCTTGACGATCTCCTGGTGATTCTTCTGGACCGTCTTCTTCTCGCCCGCAATGCCACCGACCCCGACACTTTTGCCGCCGGTAGACGGATTGCTCACACATCCCGTGGCGATGAGGCAGGACGCCGCGACGATGAACAAAGGATGCACAGAGCGCTTCATTATTGGGTCTCCGCGGACGGGGCCGAGCGCGTATTTAACTACGATACGGAGCCGCCACAACAAGTTCCGGCGCGCCGGGCGCACCTCAGCAAAAAGGCGCCCGAAGGCGCCTTTGTGAGTAGCGATTGCCGCTGGAAGAGTTCTTCAGCGCGACGAGGCCGCAGCGTATTTCTTGCGGAACTTGTCGACGCGGCCGGCGGTATCGACGATCTTTTGTTTGCCGGTGTAGAACGGATGGCAGTTCGAGCACACTTCGACCTGCAGATCGTGTCCCAGAGTCGAGCGCGTCTTGAACGCGTTGCCGCACGTGCAGGTCACGTTGATTTCGGCGTATTCAGGATGCGTATCGGCTTTCATGGAAATCTCTCTTTAGGGCTGGATTTTGCCAGCCGGTCGGCAAGAAAAGGGCGCGCAGTCTAGCGGGCCATGTGTGGGTTCTCAAGCGCGAAAAACAACCCGGCGTTATCCACAGAAAGTGTGGATAACTCTGTGAGTAGAGCCGTTTCCGGCAGCCAAAAGCGCTGCGATCAGCACAAATCTGTTAGCTTGGTCAAATAATGACCATCGTATTAAGGGCTTTTAAATCAAACGATTACGAGCACTTTGTACTGCAACAGGATTGAAACCTGACGTAATGCCCTTGTTTGAGTGCCCGTCCATGGACATCTGTGCATAAAAACGCCCGCTGATGGCGCGGGAACGATCAGGACATCTGCGCGGACTCCGTGTCCGGCAGCAGTTCGACCAGTATGTCGTTGAGAAATCGAAAGCCTTTGGGGGTGGCAGCCCAGTGCTTCGGCCGCCTTTCGACCAGCCCACGGGCGGTCAGATCTCCCAGCGCCTCCTCCAGAATCGCGATCGGCAGACCCGTCCGGCCCTCGAACAGATCGTCCGTGAAGCCCTCCACCAGGCGAAATCCGTTCATCGCGAACTCGAAGGGCAGATCGCGAGCCCCGATCTGCTTGTGCACCAGCGTGCCTGGATCCTCGGCCAGATAGCGGCGGGGCTCGCGCATCCGCTGGGTGCGTGCGATCAGGTTCCGTTGCGGGTCAGTGATCTTGCCGTGCGCGCCCGCACCGATGCCGAGATAGTCACCGAACGTCCAGTAATTGAGATTGTGGGCGCAGGTCCGGCCGGGCCGCGCGTAGCCGGAGACCTCGTACTGCTCGAAACCCGCCTCGGTGAGCGTACGCAACGAGCGCTCGAGCATGTCGTCGACGATGTCGTCGGCGGGCTGCACCGGCGGGGCTGCGGCAAACAAGGTCCCTGGCTCGATGGTCAGGTGATATTGCGACAGGTGCGCAGGCGCGAGCGCGAGCGCCGCGCGCAGGTCGGCTTCGGCTGCTGCGCCGGTCTGCCCGGGCAATGCGTACATGAGATCGAGATTGAAGTTTGTGAGGCCGGCGGCATGCAATTCCTCGGCAGCACGACGCGTCTCGTCTGCGGAATGGATGCGACCTAACAACTTCAGCTGCCGCGCGTCGAAACTCTGTGCGCCGAGCGAAACACGCGTCACGCCGGCGGCGCGATACTCCGCGAACTTGCCGCGTTCGATGGTGCCGGGATTGGCCTCGAGCGTGATTTCCGCATCGTCCGCGAAGCCGAGCTGCGATTTCGCATGCGCGATGAGCCGTCCTATCGAGGCGGGCGCGAACAGGCTGGGCGTGCCGCCGCCGAGAAAAATGCTGGTGAGCGTGCGTCCCGAAACCGCTGACAGCTGCGCGTCGAAGTCACGCAGCAGGGCGTCGACATAACGCTGCTCGGGCAGTTCGTCGCGCAATGCGTGCGAGTTGAAATCGCAGTAAGGACATTTCTGCACGCACCACGGAAAGTGGGCATAGAGCGCGAGCGGCGGCGCGATCATGGGCGCGCCGCGGGACCCAGGCGCGCGAGGAATGCCTGCATGGCCTGCCCGCGATGACTGCGGAGATTCTTTTCGTCCTGCGGCATTTCTGCCACGGTGCGCGTATCGCCCGCCGGTACGAATGACGGGTCGTAGCCGAATCCATTGGTCCCCCGGCGGGTGGAAATAATCCGGCCTTCCCACGTTCCCTCACCCACCAGCGGGTGCGGGTCGTCGGCGGCCTGCACGCAGACGATCACGCAGCGATAGCGCGCGGTGCGAAGCTCTACGGGCAATCCCGCGAGCGCGCCTAACAACTTTGAGAGATTGGCCTCGTCGCTCGCGGCCTCGCCTGCATAACGCGCCGAGTGCACGCCGGGCGCACCGCCGAGCGCGTCGACTTCGATGCCTGAATCGTCCGCTATCGCCGGAAGGCCCGTGCGGCCTGCGGCGTTGCGGGCCTTGATGAGCGCGTTTTCGAGGAAAGTAGTGCCGGTTTCCGGCGGCGGCTCGATGCCGAGTTCCGACTGGCGAGTCAGGACGAGCCCGGTAGCGGCTAACAACTCCGAAAACTCGCGCAGCTTGCCGGCATTGCCGCTGGCGAGCACGACGCGCTGTATGCCCATACTTGCGTCGACCGCGTCAGGCGGCCGTGCGCACCTCGGTCTGCAGCTGGTGAAGCTTCGCGATGCCGCTGGCCGCGAGGTTGAGCAATGCGTCGAGTTCATGGCGGCGAAACGCGTGCCCTTCGGCCGTGCCCTGCACCTCGATGAAACCGCCGCCATTGTTCATGACGACGTTCATGTCCGTCTCGGCCCCGGAATCCTCGGCATAGTCGAGATCGATGACCGGAACGCCGCCGCAGATGCCCACCGAAATCGCCGCCACCTGGCCGTGCAGCGGCGATGCACTGATGAGCCGCTTCGCGACCAGCGCATCGCAGGCATCAGCCATCGCGACGAACGCACCGGTGATCGCCGCGGTGCGCGTGCCGCCATCCGCCTGCAGCACGTCGCAATCGAGCGTGACGGTGCGTTCACCGAGCGCGGCCATGTTGGTCACGGCGCGCAAGGAGCGGCCAATCAACCTTTGGATTTCCTGCGTGCGGCCACTTTGTTTGCCCTTGGCGGCTTCGCGCGGGCTGCGCGTGTGCGTGGCGCGCGGCAACATGCCGTACTCGGCGGTGACCCAGCCCTGGCCCTTGCCACGCAGGAATCCGGGCACGCCTTCTTCGACGCTGGCGTTGCAGAGCACGCGCGTGTTGCCGAACTCGACCAGCACCGAACCTTCGGCATGTTGAGTGAAACGACGGGTGAAACGTACGGCGCGCAACTCATCCGGTGCGCGGCCGCTGGGACGGGCGGCCATCACCCGTTACCGATCCAGCGCACGACCGCAGCCGAGGTATTGTCGCTGCCGGCGCCGACGGTGCTCACCGAATGTTCGGCGAGACTCACCAATTCGTCGCGCAAAGGCGCGCGCGCGGGTGGGAACGCCGCGCCGAAGTCCGCGTCCTCCAATCCGCCCCACAGGCCATCCGAGCACACCAGCAAGATGTCATTGGCCTCGAGCGGCTCGCGCGGACCCAGCGACATCTCCGGCAGGAACGGCTCGCCGCCGAGACAGCATTCGACGAAGTTGCGCATCGGGTGCGACAACGCCTGGTCCGCGGTGATGACGCCTTCGCGCAGCAGGAATTCGACGTGACTGTGATCGCGCGTGCGCTTGAAGACCTTGCCGCGCCGCAGAAGATAGACGCGGCTGTCGCCGATGTGTGCCCAGAACGCGCTGCCATTCTGTACCAGGCACACCGCGCAGGTGGCGCGCGGGCGATGCTCGAGCGGCAGGTTGTTGCCGAGCTTGGCCACCTCCTCGTGGGCGCGGCCCAGCGACAGGTGCAGGAACCCGAGTGGGTCGAGGATGGGTTGTGGCGTGTGCCAGAACGCCTCGACCAGCACCTTGATGGCGGTCTCGGCGGCCTTGGCGCCATCGGAATGACCGCCCATGCCATCGATCACGACCAGCAGGGCCGAGTGCTCGGAGACCGCGACGGAGACGCGATCCTGATTGTCGCTGCGACAACCTAGCAGGCTGACTTCGGCGTATTCGATGCGCAAGGCGTGATGGGGGGTCTGATAAACTGCCGCGCAGTCTACTGCACGCCGCTCCCCAAAGGCCTGAGAACTTCAAGCGCAATGATCGCAAGCATGACGGGATTCGCACGTCGCGAACTGACGGGCAGTTGGGGCACCCTCACGTGCGAGATCCGCAGCGTGAATCACCGCTACCTGGAGCCCGGATTCCGACTTCCCGAAGAGCTCCGGCCGCTCGAGTCCGACTTGAGGCAACTGCTCGCGAAACACCTCAAACGCGGCAAGGTCGACTGCACCCTGCACCTGCGCAGCGTACAGGCGTCCGAGCGCGAGCTGCGCATCGACGCGGCCGCGCTGGCCCGAGTTGCCGCAGCCGTCGGACAAGTCTCACGCGCCGTCCCGGGCTCGACCGTCGATGCGATCGAAGTGCTGCGCTGGCCTGGCGTCATCGAAGCGGCGAATCCGGACTCGGAAGCCTTGTTAGGCGCCGGCCGCACCGTGTTCCAGCAGACGGTGGAAGAACTCGGGGCGATGCGGCTGCGCGAAGGCAAGCGCCTCTGCGACCTCATCGAGCAACGCTGCGCCGGCATCGGAACGCTGGTCACCCAGGTGCGCGCGAGACTGCCGGAAATCCAGGCCCGCGTGCGTACGCGGCTGCATGAACGCGTGGCGGAACTGCTTGCCACGGTCGACCGCGATCGCATCGAAACGGAGATCGTGCTGCAGCTGCAGCGGCTCGATGTCGCTGAAGAACTCGATCGCCTCACCGGCCACATCGAAGAAACGCGCCGGGTCATGGGCGCGGGCGAAGGTGCGGGCCGCCGGCTCGACTTCCTCATGCAAGAGCTCAATCGCGAGGCCAACACGCTGGCTTCGAAATCACAGGACCTGGACACCACCCGCATCACGGTCGACATGAAAGTGCTGATCGAGCAGATGCGCGAACAGGTGCAGAACGTCGAATGAGCGCCGCACGGCGTGGCTCGCTGTTCGTCATCGCCGCGCCCTCGGGTGCCGGCAAGACCACCCTGGTCAAAGCGGTCGTCGCGCGCGATCCCGCGCTGCGCGTCTCCGTCTCGCACACCACGCGCAAGCAGCGCGAGCGGGAAGTGCCGGGCCGCGACTACAACTTCGTCACGGTCGACGAATTCAAACGGCTGCGCGATGCGGGCGAATTCCTCGAACACGCGCAGGTGTTCGACAATTCCTACGGCACCGGTCGTGCGCAGGTCGAAGCGCTGCGTAGCGCGGGGCACGACGTGATCCTCGAGATCGACTGGCAGGGCGCCCGCCAGGTGCGCGCCGCGCAACCCGACTGCAAATCGGTGTTCATCCTGCCGCCCTCGCGACGCGAACTCGAGACCCGCCTGCGCAACCGCAAGACCGACAGCGACGCGGTGATCGAGCGTCGATTGCGCGATTCGATCGCCGATATGTCGCATTTCGCCGAGTTCGATTGCGTCATCGTCAACGACGATTTCGAATCCGCGGTCCGGCAGCTGCTGGAAGTCCTGCGCGGCGCCGCCGGTTTCGCCGCGGATCGTGCCGAGCTCAAGCCACTGCTGGCCGAGCTTCTGGCCTGAACGGCGCGCCGGGCCGCTGAATCACGTGTCCGAGGCTCGCCGGCGGGTGCAAATCCCGGCAAAACCACGCGTTTTTCCAGTAGACTTTGTTCCCCCCGCAAGCTTGCGAAGTCGAGAGATTCATGGCCCGTATTACCGTCGAAGACTGCCTGCCGAACGTCGAAAACATCTTTCAGCTCGTGTTGCTGGCCGCTGCGCGCGCGCGCCGCCTCGCCAATGGTGCCGAACCGACCGTACCCTGGGAAAACGACAAGCCGACCGTGGTCGCGCTGCGCGAGATCGCCGAAGGCAACATCACGCCCGACATGCTGCGCGAGCCCGAGCCACCGCCGCCGGAAGCCACTTTGCCCGACGCCGATAACCAATCCCTGTTCCGTGCGCCGCAATTCGGCCTGCAAGGCGATCGTGACGTTCAGGAATAGATCGTCCGCCTGATCCTTCCCTAAGGAGCGCCCGCGCCGCCATGGATTATGCGTCGACGCTCCTTCAGCTTCTGCCCAGTGCCCGGCGACTGCCGGGCCTGCGCGAGCTGCTCAACAGCATCGAGACGTACCTCCCGGCCGAACAGGTCGATCGCGTGCGCGCGGCCGTGGAATTCGGCGCCGAAGCACACGAAGGGCAGAAGCGGCTTTCGGGCGAGCCGTACATCGCGCATCCGCTCGCGGCCGCGCAGATTCTCGCCGACCTGCATCTCGACCCCGACACCATCATCGCGGCGATCCTGCACGACGTCATCGAAGACACACCGATCTCGAAAGAGGATCTCTCGGCGAAATTCGGCGCGCCGGTGGCCGAGATCGTCGACGGTGTAACGAAGCTCGACCAGATCCAGTTCAAGTCGCGCGCCGAGGCGCAGGCGGAATCCTTCCGCAAGATGGTGCTGGCGATGGTGCGCGACCTGCGCGTGATCCTCGTGAAGCTCGCCGACCGCACTCACAACATGCGCACGCTCGATGCGATGGCACCCGCGCGGCGCCGCGCGGTGGCGCGCGAGACGCTCGACATCTACGCGCCCATTGCCGGACGCCTCGGGCTCTACAACATGAAGCTCGAGCTCGAGGATTTAGGCTTCGAGGCCGCGTTTCCCCATCGCTACAAGGTGCTCGATCGCGCACTGAAGAAAGCGCGCGGCAACCAGAAGCAGTTCCTCAACAAGATCGCCGAGACGATGCGCATCGCGCTGGTGAAGGCCGATCTCAAGGCCGATGTCAGCACGCGCGAGAAACATCTGTACAGCATCTACAGCAAGATGCTGCGCAAGGCCGCGCCGCTGTCGGAGATCGTCGACGTGTTCGGTTTGCGCGTGGTGGTCGACAAGGCGGACTCCTGTTATCGCGCGCTCGGCGTCGTGCATGCGGCGTACAAGCCGATGCCGGGCCGCTTCAAGGATTACATCGCGATTCCACGCGTCAACGGCTATCAATCGCTGCACACCACCTTGTTTGGACCCAACGGCATTCCGATCGAGGTGCAGATCCGCACCGAGGACATGCATCGCGTGGCCGAAGCCGGCATCGCCGCGCACTGGAAATACAAGGTCAACGAGAGCGAAGGCGGCCAGGACGACCGCGCGCGCGAGTGGCTCGCGAATCTGGTCGACATGCAGGAAGGCGGCAGCTCCGAGGATTTCCTCGAGAGCGTCAAGGTCGACCTGTTCCCCGACAAGGTCTACGTGTTCACGCCCAAGGGCGAGATCCTGCGGCTGCCGCGCGGCGCCACCGTGGTGGACTTCGCCTACGCCGTGCACACGGACGTCGGCAACCGCTGCGTCGCCGCCAAGGTAGATAGGCGACTGACTCCGTTGCGTACACCGCTGCGTAACGGCCAGACGGTGGAGATCATCACGGCGAAGGGTGCGATGCCGAATCCGTCGTGGGTGAACTTCGTCGTGACCGCCAAGGCCAGGGCCGCCGTGCGCCACTATCTGAAAGGCCTGCGGCGACAGGAAGCGATCGAGCTCGGCGCGCGACTCATCAACCAGGCGCTGGGCGAGTTCCGGCTGTCACTCGAAGAGGTGGCGGCCGAAACGTTGAATGCCGCCGTCGTCGAGCTCGGCATGCACGACGTCGACGAGCTCTACGAAAAGGTGGGTTTGGGCGAACGCCTCGCGCCGCTGGTCGCGCGCCGCCTGCTGCCGACCAAGGCGAGTGAGGAATCATTCTCCGGCGCGCCCGCGCCTCTGGCCATTGCGGGAACCGAGGGTCTGCTGGTGGCTTACGCACGCTGCTGCTTCCCGATTCCCGACGATCCGATCTTCGCGTTCCTGTCGGCGGGCCGCGGCGTCGTGGTGCACCGGGAAAACTGCGTCAACGTCGAGGACTATCGCAAGCATCCCGAGAACTGGCTGCCGGTGGCCTGGCAGGCAACCACCGACAAGGTATTCAGCTCGGAAATCCGCGTCGAAGTTGCCAACAAGATGGGTGTGCTGGCTGCCGTGGCCGCGGCGATTTCCTCCGGCGATACCAACATCGAACGCGTCGCGGTCGAAGAAAAGGACGCTGACAGTTCCTCGCTGGTGTTCGAGCTGCGAGTGCGCAATCGCGAGCATCTCGCGCGCGTCGTGAAAGTCATCCGGCGCATGCCCGAAGTCTTGAAGGTCACGCGTACAATTGCCAGCCACGGCCGCGCCGCGCGCGCGCCCGACTAGCTCGTCAGGTTTCCAGGAGTTTCGCGATGACTATCGTTCGCATGGCCATCCATTCGGATCAGGCCCCGAAGGCCATTGGCCCCTATTCACAGGCCATCCGTGTCGGCGACACGGTGTACATGGCGGGCCAGATCCCGCTCGATCCAGTCACCATGCAGATGGTCGAGGGCGACTTCGAGAAAGAAGCGCGCCGCGTGTTCGAAAACATCAAGGCGGTGATCGCGGCCGCGGGCGGCACGTTCGACCAGGTCGTGAAGGTGACGATCTTCCTCACCGACTTCGTCAACTTCGCGAAGGTGAACGAGATCATGGCGCAGTATTTCAAAGAGCCCTTTCCGGCTCGTTCGACGGTCGCGGTAGCGGCGCTGCCGCGCAATGCGCGCGTCGAAGTCGAGTGCACGCTGCAGCTCGGCTGAGGATTTCCCGACTACCGTGGCAACTCCAGCGCCACACGTCCCGCCGCACGAACAACGTCCGGTCGGCTCGTTGCGTGGCGTCGGTCCTGCACTCGCGGAAAAACTCGAGAAGCTCGGGGTCACGCAGGTGCAGGATCTGCTGTTCGTGCTGCCCACGCGCTACGAAGATCGTACGCAGATTTCGGAGATCGGTGCGGTGCGCGCGGGGCTGCGCGCGGTGGTCGAAGGCGAAATCCAGCTCACCGAGGTCGCCTATCGGCGTCGACGCCAGCTGTTGTGCCGTATCACCGACGGCACCGGCTCGCTCACCTTGCGCTTCTTCTACTTTTCGGGTGCGCAGCAGGCGGGCCTCGCACGCGGCACGCGCCTGCGCTGTTTCGGCGAAGTGCGCCGCGGCCCGCTCGGCCTCGAGATCGTGCACCCCGAGTACCGCCGCCTCGCCGACGCCGCGGCGCCGCTCGAAGAGGTTCTCACGCCTATCTACCCGACCACCGAAGGCGTGCCGCAGGCACGCTTGCGTTCATTGATCGACCTGGCACTGCAGGAGGCCGAAAGAGCCGGGGTACGCGACTGGATCCCGCCGGCAATGCTGACGAAGCTCGAGTTGCCGTCGCTCGTGGATGCGCTTTCGATGATGCATCGCCCGCCGCGCGATGTTCATCTCGGCGAGCTGCTCTCCGGCCGTCATCCCGCGCAGCGCCGCCTCGCCTTCGAAGAACTGCTGGCGCACCAGTTGTCGTTGCGGCTGCTGCGGCAGACGATCAAGGCGGATCCGGCCGAGCCGCTGCGCGATTCCGACCAGCTCGAACAGCGGCTGCTGAAATCACTGCCCTTTGCGCTCACCGGCGCGCAGCGCCGCGCGCTGGACGAGGTCGACCGCGATCTGCTCACCGATCGGCCGATGGTGCGCCTCGTGCAGGGCGATGTGGGCTGCGGGAAGACCGTGGTAGCGGCCGCGGCCGCGGCGCGCACCGTGGGTTCGGGATTGCAGGTGGCGTTCATGGCGCCCACCGAGCTGCTGGCAGAACAGCACGCGAAGAATTTCGAACAGTGGTTCCGGCCGCTCGAGATTCCCGTTGCGCTCGTGACCGGCTCGTTGCCGGCGCGCACGCGGCGCAGTGCGCTCGAGGCAGCCGCGAGCGGCGAGATCAAACTCGTCATCGGCACGCATGCGCTGTTTCAGGAATCGATGGAATTCGCGCGCCTCGGCCTGGTCATCGTCGACGAGCAGCATCGCTTCGGCGTGCATCAGCGCCTGGCGCTGCGCGAGAAGGGCGCGCGCGGCGGCCAGTTGCCACACCAGCTGATCATGACGGCGACGCCCATCCCGCGCACGCTGGCCATGACCGCTTACGCCGATCTCGATGTGTCGGTGATCGATGAACTGCCGCCCGGCCGCACACCGGTGAAAACCGTGGTGCTGCCCGAGAGTCGTCGCGACGAGATCGTGCAGCGCATTCACCGGCAGGTGCTCGAGGGCCGGCAGGCGTACTGGGTCTGTCCGCTCATCGATGAATCGGAAGAGCTGCGCTACCAGGCCGCCGAGGAGACCGCCGCCGCGCTGGCGGAAGCATTGCCGGAGGTGCGTGTCGGTCTCGTGCACGGCCGCATGCCGGCGCGCGAGAAGGAACGCGGCATGTACGCGTTCAAGGCCGGCACGATCGGGTTGTTAGTTGCCACCACGGTCATCGAAGTCGGCGTCGACGTGCCCAATGCCACGCTCATGGTCATCGAGAACGCCGAGCGCATGGGACTCGCGCAGTTGCACCAGCTGCGCGGGCGCGTCGGTCGCGGCGCGCACGAGAGCCACTGCGTGTTGTTGTACGGCGGCAAGTTGAGCGAAATGGCGCGCGCGCGGCTCGCGGCGATCCGCGAAACCAACGACGGGTTCGAGATCGCGCGTCGCGATCTGGAACTGCGCGGCCCCGGCGAACTGCTCGGTACCCGGCAGACGGGCCTGGCCGAAATGCGCGTTGCCGATCTGATGCGCGATGCGGATCTGCTGCCGGAAGTGCAATCCGCCGCCGAGCTGCTGCTTGGACATAATCCTGAAGCCGTGAGCGGACTTACGCGGCGCTGGGTCGGAGCGGGCGAGCGCTACGGCCGGATCGGGTAGGGCCCTGTCTCACGGTTTGAGCGCATAGATTAAGAATGCGGGTTGAGCTCCAAATGCGAATCATTTACATTCGTAGCCCAGACCCATGGCCGTCCAGCTCATCAACGACATGCCCGATGCCGAGGTTCACCGCGGTGAACCGGTGCGGGAGTTCCTGCGCGCATTGAATGCGCCGCGCGCGGAGAAGTCGGTTCCCAGCCGTACCTCTGGCCGCGCGACCATTCTCGGGGCGACGATCGCTCTGCACGTGATCGCCATCGTGGGATTTCTGCAGATGAAGATGCACGAGCAGTCCAGAGAAACTGCGGCGCCCATCATCGCTTCGCTCATCGAAGCGCCCGCGCAGCCGGACGAGACGCCACCGCAGTACACGCCGCCGCCGATGAGCGTGGTCTATTCATTGCCGACTCCGCAGGACCTCTCGATTGAAACCGAGACCGCCATTACCGTCCCGCAGCCGACTACGACCGAGATCGCGCCGAATCCAACGAGCGTCGCTCCGCCCATGGTCGACTCAGTCGAATACGTTCGTGCACCGCCGCCGGTGTACCCGCGGGAGTCGCAGCGCAAGCGCGAGCACGGCACCGTGGTGTTGCGCGTGCTGGTCGATGCGCTGGGCCGTCCCGCGCAGATCCAGGTCGAACGCTCCAGCGGCCATGAACGTCTCGACACGGCCGCGCGTGACGCCGTTTCGAAATTTCTCTTCAGGCCGTACGAAGTCGACGGCATTGCAAAGCCCGCGCAGGTCCTGATCCCGATCGGCTTCGAACCGCGCGCCAGCTGAAGCAGCGCGGCGCGTTATGATGCGCGCCAGTGGCTAACCAGCTCCTGACCGATTTCGATTTAACGCCGCCGCCGTCCAACGCGCGGCTCACCGCTGCGCGCTATTCGCGCCGCATCCGCGATCTCATCGAGCTCGCGCGCCTGCACCGGCCGATCGGCATCTGGCTGCTGTTGTGGCCGGTGTTGTGGGCCGTATGGATCGCCGGTGCATCGCATCCCAGCCCGCAGGTCGTGGTCATCTTCGTGCTGGGCACGGTCGCGATGCGTTCGGCGGGCTGCGTGATCAACGACCTTTTCGATCGCGACTTCGATCCGTTCGTGAAGCGCACCCGCGACCGGCCGGTGGCGTCGCGGCGCATTTCACCCGCCGAGGCGGCGGTGTGGTTTCTCGCGCTCATTTCGGTAGCGCTGGCGCTGGTGCTGCAGCTCGATCCGTTCACCATCCGCATGTCGGTGTTCGGCGCGTTCCTCGCGGTCACCTACCCCCTGTTCAAGCGCTTCTTCCCATTGCCGCAGTTCTACCTGGGCGTGGCGTTCAGCTGGGGGGTGCCGATGGCGTTCAATGCGCAGAACGGCAACGTTCCACGCGTCGCGTGGATCATCTTCTTCGCCGGCATCATTTGGGCGGCCATCTACGACACGATGTACGCGATGGTCGATCGCGACGACGACCTGAAGATCGGCGTGAAATCGAGCGCCATCGTATTCGGCGACATGGATCGGCTCATCATCGGCGTGTTGCAGGCGCTGATGTTGTTCGCGTTGTATCTCGTCGGCACGAACATGGAATTCGGCTACTGGTACAACGCCGGGCTGGTTGGCGCCGCAGTGTTCTTCGCCTGGCAGCAGTGGCTGATTCGCGCGCGCAAACCCGAGGACTGCTTCGCGGCCTTCCTCAACAATCAGTACGTCGGGCTCGCGATTTTCATCGGTATCCTGCTCGAGTACGCGTTCAGCACGCGCTAGCGGAAATCGACCTGGTAGATAGCCAGTTCAAGGCATCACCTGTCCACCGTTGACGTGGATGTTCTGGCCCGTGATGTAGCCGCTCAACGAGGCCGAAGCGAGAAACAGGAACGCGCCGACGCAATCCTGCGGCGTGCCGACGCGCCCGAGCGTCACGGCCTTGCGCATGGCTTCCATGCGCTCCGGCGGTGTCGCGGCATGAAACGGCGTGGCGATGACGCCCGGAGACACCGTGTTCACGCGAATGCCGCGAGCGCCGAGATCGCGTGCCAGGTGGCGCGTGAGGTTGTGGATGAACGCCTTGGCCGAAGCGTAGATGGCCGAACCCGGACCGCCGCCGTCGAAGCCGGCAATCGAGCCCACATTTATCACCGCCGGCGCCGTGCTCTTTTCGAGGAACGGCAGCGCGGCGCGCACCGCGTGAATCACCGCGCGCACGTTGAGGTCGAACACGGCATCGATCAGCGCATCGTCGATGTCGGCGAACGGCCGGCGTTCGATCAGCGCGCCGGCGTTGTTGATGAGAATGTCGAGCCCGCCCAGCGCCTGCGCGGCCTCGCCCACCACGCGCCGCGCCGCGCCGCGCTCTGTAAGATCCGCGCGCAGCAGGACGGCTTTCGCGCCCTGCGATTCGATCTGCGCCGCGACCGCGCGCGCCTCAGCCTCGTGCTCGCGAAAGTGGATTGCCACCGAGCAGCCTTGCGCACCGAACGCCGCAGCAGCGGCGGCGCCAATGCCCGTGCTTGCGCCCGTGACGAGTACGCGTTTGCCGGCCAGGTCTTCGATCTTCAATTGCGACCCCTCGAGAAAGTGTCAATCGATAAACGGTTCAACGTTCTCACGCTCGCCGATCAGAAACGCATCCGCCACCAGCTGCATCGGCCGCCAGTCCACTTCGGACTTGCGCGCCTCGCACAATTCGGCGAAGCGCTCGTACAGCCGCGCGTATTCGCCACGCAGATCGCCCGGCTCCTGCTTGGCGCCGTCGATGGAGAACTGGCTGCCGCCCATTGCGAGTTTGAGTGTGCCCTGGTCGGTCTCGAGGTCGATGTCCCAGGTCTGCACGCCGGTATGGCGAAAATCGAACTCCGCGTCGATGGCCACGCCGTCCTCGGTGCGCATTTTCAGATCTACGGCAATCGGCGCCTGCTTGTTGGCGGGGAACTTGAGGTGCGCGGCGGTCACCAACACTTCCGCCGCAAGTATCTCGGTGAGCATCGACAACGCATTGATGCCGGGGTCGAAAACGCCATAGCCGCCGGCTTCCCAGATCCATTGTTGACCGGGATGCCAGACGCGCACGTCTTCCTTCCACACGATGCGGCCGCGCTTGAGCGCGCGCCGGCTCAGCCAATCGCGCGCCGGCGACACGCCTGCGGCGAAACGCGAATGCCAGCTCTGAAACAGCGTCGGACCGAGCCGGGCCGCGCGCGCGGCCAGCAACGCGATCTCGCGCGTGGTGGGGGCCGGCGGCTTTTCGAGCAGCACATGTTTGCCGGCCTCGAGCGCGAGTGCGGCGGCGGAAAAATGCGCTTGGGGTGGCGTGCAGATGGAAATGCAGTCGATGTCTGGCCGACCGGAGAGCATCGCAGGCAGGTCGGAGAAGTTCGCCACGCCATCGACACGCGCATTGCGGCTGGCGCAGGCGACCAATTCGAAGCGCTCGCTCGCCTGCAGCACGGGGATGTGCTGATCCCGCGCGATTTTGCCGATGCCGATCAGACCCACGCGCAGACGTCTCATGCCTTCATCCCCCTCCAGGTGCGATTCATCGTAGCAAAAGGCGGCCGGTCATCGCCCGACGCTGCAATCCAGCCGGTGCGGCCGCCTATCAGAAGTGTATGCGAACGTGCAGCTAGCGCCTCGCATCCGGACATTGGACAGCGGCAGGACATGCAGCGGGGGCTAGGCGCGTGCGCGCCAAGTAGGCAACATGCCGCAGCGGTGCATTGGCGAGGGGTCTTTCGGACAATGAGTTCGCATTTTTTACGCAACGGCGGCCACTGATGCCGCGCGCCGCTTTCATCGCCGGCGACTGGGGCACGAGCCAGCTGCGCCTGTACCTGTGCGACGCCGCTAACAACGTGCTCGAGGCGCGCGTGGCGCGCGGCGCCGCGGCCGCGCGCGGCGAACACGAACAGGTGCTCGACGGCGAAATCGCCGGCTGGGAGAACTCCGCCGGTCCGTTGCCGGTGGTGTTGTGCGGCATGATCGGCTCGAGCATCGGCTGGGTGCAGGCACCCTATCTACCCGCGCCGGCGGATCCGCAGGGCCTGGCCGCGGCGTGCGTTTCCCTGCGCGGCGGACGCGTGTTGATCGTGCCCGGAGTGAGCTGCAGCAATTGCCTGGCGGCGCCCGACGTCATGCGCGGCGAAGAAACGCAGATTCTCGGCGCGCTCAAGCTCGATCCCCGCCTGCGCATCGGTCAGCACCTCGTCTGCCTGCCGGGCACACACACCAAGTGGGTCGTGGTGCGCGGCGGTGCCATCGTCGAATTCCTGACGGCACCGACCGGCGAGCTGTTCGAGCTGCTGAGCAAACACAGCGTGATGGTGCGTGACGGAGCCGACGAGCGCGCCATGAACGACACGGCTTTCGAAGCCGGGCTCGAGCGCGTGCGCGCGCTGCCGGGCGTGGAACTGCTGCACCGGATCTTCGAGGTCCGCAGCCGGCGGTTGTTGGCGCAGATGCCGCCAGAAGATGCCGCGAGCTATATGTCCGGGTTGTTGATCGGCAGCGACGTCGCGGGCGCGGCGCGCGTCTTCGCGGATGAAATCCGCGACAAACCGGTGTACCTGATCGCCGCGCCCGGCCTGGTGCGGGCCTATTCGACCGCGCTGCGCGCGTTCGGGCTCGCGCCTGACGTCATCGATGGCGGCTCGGCATCGCTGGCCGGCCTCGGCGAGATTTTCCGGCTGTCGCAGCCGGGAGGAGCGCAACGTGCCACCGGCTGACCCGGCAACGGCTGTGGTCGCGATCCTGCGCGGCCTCACGCCAGATCGCGCCTTGTCCGTGGGCAGCGTGTTGCGTGGCGCCGGCATCCGCATCCTCGAGGTGCCGCTCAATTCACCGGACCCCTACAAGAGCATCGAAATCCTGGCCGCCGAGTCCGGCGGTGACTGCCTGGTTGGCGCGGGCACGGTGCTCAGCCCCGAACAGGTCGAGCGCACGCATGCCGCCGGCGGCCGCCTCGTCGTTTCCCCCAACACCAATCCCGCGGTGATCCGCGCCGCGCTGACGCGCGGCATGCAGGTGATGCCCGGGTTCGCCACGGCCAGCGAAGCATTCATCGCGGTCGAAGCCGGCGCGACCATTCTCAAACTGTTCCCGGCCGCGACTTACGGACCGAAGCATCTGCGCGCGTTGCGCGACGTGCTGCCGGCGGCCACGAAGATCTATCCGGTGGGCGGCATCGGCGCCGCGGACGTAGCGCCGTGGCTCGAAGCGGGCGCCGCCGGTTTCGGTTTTGGTTCGGAACTGTTCAAGCCTGCTTACACACTCGAAGAAATAACGGCGCGGGCCGCGCGGGTCGTCGAGGCCCTCGGCAAGCGACCGACCTAACAAGCACCTCTGGGGGTTCGACATGGCTCTATCCACTCTCGATATCGCAATCGTCGCGATCTACGCAGTTTTCATTTTCGTGCTGGCACAATGGGTGTCGCGCGAAAAGGATCAGCACCAGAAGAGCGCGCAGGACTACTTCCTCGCCTCGCGCGCGTTGCCCTGGTGGGCCATCGGCACCTCGCTGATTGCCGCGAACATCTCGGCCGAGCAGATCGTCGGCATGTCGGGATCCGGTTACGTGATGGGCATGGCGATCGCGTCCTACGAATGGATGGCGGCGCTCACGCTGATCGTCGTCGGCAAGTGGATCCTGCCGGTGTTCCTCAAGAACGGCATCTACACGATGCCGGAATTCCTCGAAAGGCGTTACAGCCCGGCCGTTCGCAACGTCATGGCTGTCTTCTGGCTCGCGCTGTACATTTTCGTGAACCTCACCTCGATCCTGTGGCTCGGCTCGCTCGCGGTGAATGCGATTGCTGGGGTCGACCTGCAGATCGCGATCACCGGGCTCGCGGTCTTCGCGCTCGCGTACGCGCTGTACGGCGGCCTGAAAGCGGTGGCGTTGACCGACATCGTGCAGGTCTCGCTGCTGGTGCTCGGCGGCATCATCATCACGTGGATTTCGCTGGACAAGGTCGGCGACGGCGCAGGCGTCATCGCGGGCTTCCAGACTTTGACGACGAAGTATCCCGAAAAGTTCGACATGATCCTGTCGCCCGACAGCCCGCACTACAAGGACCTGCCGGGCCTCGCCGTGTTGTTAGGCGGCATGTGGATGATGAACGTCAGCTATTGGGGCTTCAATCAATACATCATCCAGCGCGGTCTCGCGGCCAAGAGCGTGAACGAAGCGCAGAAGGGCATCGTGCTCGCCGCGTTCCTCAAGCTGATCATGCCGGCGATCATCGTCATCCCCGGGATCGCGGCGCTGGTGCTCGTGCCCGGGCTCGAGCGCACCGACCAGGCCTACCCGAGCCTGATGGCCATGCTGCCTACCGGCATCAAGGGCATCGTGTTCGCAGCGCTGGTGGCGGCGATCGTCGCGTCGACCGGCTCGAAGATCAATTCGATCGCGACCATCTTCACGATGGACCTGTATCGCGCCTGGCGGCCCAACACCGAGCAGAAGACGCTCGTTCGCGTGGGCCGCATCGTCGCGGTGGTGTCGGTAGTCATTGCAATCTTCATCACCAAGCCGTTTCTGAGCAATTTCGGCCAGGGCTTCCAGTACATCCAGAACTTCACGGGATTCGTCACGCCGGGCATCTGCGTGATCTTCCTGCTCGGCCTGTTCTGGGCGCGCACCACGGCAACCGCGGCGATGGTTTCAATGCTCGCGACCGTCGTGCTGTCCTGGGTGTTCTACAAATACCTGCCCGACTACCCATTCATGAATCGCGTGGGCTGGTGCTTCGTCGCGGGAATCGTGATCGCAGTGGTAATCTCGCTGATGACGCCGAAGAGTACAGCCGCGTTGCGCGTCGACATCGATAACGTCGACTTCTCGACCGGCAGGTTCTTCAACGTCGCCGCGCTGATCGTGGTCGGCACCCTGGCCGTGCTGTACGCGATCTGGTGGTAACCGCAGCACCGCGTTCATAGTGCTTTCCGGCCTGCTGCCAGCGCAGCAGGCCGGCGAGCACCCGGTGTGACGAGTCAGGGCGCCGTCAGATGGTCTCTTCGACGCCCAATTCCTTGAGGATCGCGACGCGCAGCGCCTGCGCCTGCGGGCTCGACAGCTTGCGCGGATGCGCGAACGGCACGTCGAAGGAGGCCTGGATTCGCGCCGGCCGGGGCGAGAGCACCAGGATGCGATCGGCCACGTGAATCGCCTCTTCGACGTCGTGCGTGATCAGCATGACGGTATGTTTTTCCTTGGCGAGGATCCGCAGCAGCTCGTTCTGCATGCGCAGGCTCATCAGCGCGTCGAGCGCCGAGAATGGCTCATCCATGTAGAGGATCTCGGGCTTCACCACGAGCGCGCGCGCAATCTCGGCGCGTTTCAACATGCCGCCCGACAGCTCGTGTGGATAGTTGTTCTCGAAACCCTTGAGGCCCACGAGCGCGGCGTATTCGTCGGCGAGCGCGGCGCGGTTGGGCAGTTCGTCCGGCAGGCCGAACAGCAGGTTCTGCCTCACGGTCAGCCACGGGAACACCGAACCCTGCTGCGTGATCATGATGCCCTTGCGATTCGGGCCGTTGCGCTCGACGCCGTTGACGATCACCGCACCCGTATCGGGCGCCAGAAATCCCGCGATGATGTTCATGAGCGTGGTCTTGCCGCAGCCCGAGGGGCCGACGATGGCGACGAACTCGCCGTCGTCCACGCTGAAGCCGAGATCGGTGATGACCTCGAGGCGGCCGTTGTCGGTCGGGAAGCTCTTGCCGACGTTCCTGACCTCGATCTTAGTGGGCATAGCGCCACCGTACGATTTTCATGCCCTCCAGCAACCTCATGAATCCGTCGAGTGCGAGACCGATCAAGCCGATGATGATCATGCCCGCGATCACCAGGTCGTAGCGATTGCCCGCGTTGCGCGAGTCGATGATGAGATACCCCAGACCCGAATGCAGCGCGATCATCTCGGCGGCCACCACCACGAGCCAGGCGACACCGAGCCCGATGCGCATGCCGACGATGATCTGCGGCAGCGTCGCGGGGATCACCACCTGCAGGAAGAGTTTCTTGCGCGTCACGCCGAAATTGTCGGCGGCGCGCAGGTAGCGCTTTTCGATGGTGTGCACGCCGACGGTGGTCTGCACGATCATCGGGAACACCGAGGCGATGAAGATGAGGTAAATAGGTGAGGCGTTGCCGACGCCGAACCACAGGATCGCAATCGGAATCCAGGCGATCGGCGAAATCGGCCGCAGGATCTGGAATACCGGATTCAGCGTCATGAAGGCCCCGCGCACCCAGCCCATCCACAGTCCGAGCGGGATCGCGAAAGCCACCGCGATTCCGAAGCCCACTCCCACGCGCATGAGCGAGGCGCCGATGTGTTCCCACAATGTGCCGTCCGCCGCCAATTCCACCGTGCCGGTGACCACCGCCCAGGGAGTTGGAAAAATGGCACTGTGCGCCGCCACTACGGCAGCCCACCAGATGCCTACCACCACCGCGATCACGAGGATCGACGGCAGCGCCTGCTTCGCACCCTTCATCTTGTTCTGTTCTCCCACCATTCTCGTACTCGCCAGTGAATCTTCGACCAGGGCATCACCGGCTCGTCTTCAACCACGATCGTCATCTGTCCGCTCGCGTGCGCAGTGCATGCGAAGTTGTACCTTGCGGCCTGCTCGAACGGCAGCCGGAAACTCTGGCCCGGCATCATGATGGTGGGCCCGAACACCTGCGGCACCTCATCGAGATTGCGCAGCAGCAGCACGTCGTTCAAACCCAGCGTCAGGCGGATCTGAGAAGGCAGGATCTCCACCTTGTCGCCCTGCATGCGGCGCGCGTAGGTGCCTTTCGGAATCTCGAACAGTTCGTCGTGCGAGGGCACCTTGATGGGCGCAAAGCCGGCCCAGGCAAGTGCCGCGATGGCGCATCCGATGAACGGCCACGCGATGATCCAGGCTCGTCGCTTGTTCATTCACTCAGCAGTATCTTGAGATCGTGCACGAAGTCGTCGGCAGGATGCCCGTACGGCATCACCGCCCGGAGGCCGCCCTTGCGATTGATCAGGTAGATAGACGACGAGTGGCCGATGGTGTAGCTGCCGTCGGCATTCGTATTCCTGACCGAGCTGATTCCCCAACTCTTCTCGGCCGCGTCGATCTGCGCGCGCGTGCCCACTCCGCCGACGAAGGTGGAATCGAAGCTGCCCAGAAATTTCTTCATCTGATTCGCATCGTCGCGTTCCGGATCGACCGTGACGTACACCACCTGCACGTCCGCGCCCTCCGGGCCCAGCTTCTTGCGCGCGCCCGCGAGCGTCGCCAGCGTGATGGGGCACACCTCGCCGCAGTTGCTGAAGCCAAACGCTACAGCCACGACTTTTCCGTGGAAGCGTTCAAGCGTGAGCGGCTTGCCGTCCGATCCGTCGAGCACGAGTTTCGGCGCCGGCATCACAGGGCTCAACGTGCCGGCTTTGAACAGATCGTCGGGTGGTGTGAGCCGCGGCGTTTCGGCGGCGACCGCGACCGCCATGATGGCGCCTAGCAACAATGAAACGGTCCGCATCACAACGGAATCGTCGTGGCCTTCGCCGCCCGCACGAAACTTTCGTCAATGTAGGTTTCGTAGGGAATCGCGTGCTTGATGGTGCCCGCTTCCATCGACAGCTTCATCAAGTCCTCGAATTCCTCGCGGATCATGCGCAGGTCGCCGTAGGTCACACGGTCGGTCGGATTCTCCATCACGAACTTGAGGATGTTGGGGTCCTGGTTGAAGAAACCCTTGCCCGACGCGATGGCCACCGCCTTGTTGCGGTTGTCCTGCTTTTCATCGAGCCAGACTCCGGCGCCCTGAATGGTGTTCACCAGGTCCTGCACCAGCGGCCGGTTTTCCGCGATCAGTTCTTCGCGCACCGTGAGACAGCAGCAGATGTAGTTGCGCCACTCGTCGCGCGTCATCTTCAGCACGCGCGCGTACCCGGCGCGCTGCGCGGCTGCGCCAAACGGCTCGCCCGTGCAGTACGCATCGACTGCATTCGCGTACAACGCGGCCGGCATGTCGGGCGGCGGCATCTCGACGATCTCGATGTCCTTCGGCGTCATGTTCTCGCGCGAGAGCATCTTGCGCAGGAACAGGAAGTCGACGGCGAACCGGCTCGGGATCGCGATGCGCTTGCCCTTGAGCTCGGTGAAATGCTGGTAGGGCGAGTCTTGCCGCACCATGATCACGGCGCCCGAGCGATGACCCAGCGACACGATCTTTACCGGGATTTTCTTGTCGGCCAGATCCATCACCAGCGGCGCCAGCATGTAGCCCGCCTGGATGCGATTCGCCATCAGCGATTCCTTGATCTCCGGCCAGCCGCTGTACTTGCTGTATTCGAACTCGAACTGCGGGCCGTCGGGATTCGCCTTGTTGATGGCGATCTTCGCGGTGCAGGACACCGGCAGCGTGAGATTGCAGGTCACCGGCAGCCCGCCGACGATGAGCGGCTCGCGCTTCCCCGCCTTGTCGGACGAGCAGCCGTAAAGGCTCAACGGCAAGGCCGCCGCCATCGCACCCTGCAACAACCGCCGCCGTCCGAGGAGATTCGCGTTCACGTGGGATTCTCTTGCCGGCTGGGCCGGTCTGGTAACAGAGTGCGCCGCAGCGTATCGGACGAAAGCATAGTTTTCGACTATGACTGCGCGCGGCAGCGCGCCTAGAATCCAGCCCCAATATGTCATTCATCTCAGCGGCTTCGGCCGACAAAAACACCTACGACGTGATCGTCGTGGGCTCCGGGGCGGCAGGCGGTCAAACGGCCTACACGCTGACCATGGACGGCGCGAAAGTGCTGATGCTCGAAGCCGGGCGGAACTACGCGCCGCCCACCGACACTCCCATGCTTCAAACCAACGCCGAGGCACCGCTGCGCGGCGCGGGCACGCCGGAGAAGCCATTCGGGTTCTGGGACGCAACGATCGACGGCGGCTGGCAGGTGCCGGGCGAGCCGTATTCGAGCGCTTCCGACGACCCTGCGCGCCAGTTCGTCTGGTGGCGCGCGCGCATGCTGGGCGGGCGCACGAATCACTGGGGCCGCATTTCCCTGCGCAATGGACCGTACGATTTCAAGCCGCACAGCCGTGACGGGCTCGGCTTCGACTGGCCGATGGACTACCAGGATCTCGCGCCGTACTACGACAAGGTGGAGATGTTGATAGGCGTATACGGCGCCAACGACGGGCTCGAGAACACGCCCAATTCCTCCGCGGGCGTGCTGCTGCCGCCGCCCAAGCCGCGCGTCAGCGACCTGCTGGTGAAACAACGCGCCGGGCGCCTGAAGATCCCGGTCGTTGCAGGACACCGGGCCGTGCTCACGACGCGCCTCGATCACGCGCGCATCCCCAAACTACTCCATCCGGGCAATGCCAAGGCGCAGCAGATCCTCGCGCAGGACATGAGCGCGCGCAGCGCCTGCATTTGGGCGACGGCCTGCGGCCGCGGTTGTTCCATCCGGGCCAACTACCAGTCGACCACGGTGCACCTGCCGCCCGCGCTTGCCACGGGCAATCTCGACATCGTCACCGATGCGATGGTGCGCGCGATCACGAAGCGCAAGGACGGACAGGCAGAAGGCGTCATCTACATCGACCGCAAGACCGGCACCGAGCATCGCGTGAAGGCGCGCGTGGTGGTGCTGGCAGCGAGTGCGCTCGAATCCGTGCGCATCATGCTGAATTCCGGCGTAGCCAATTCCAGCGGCAAGGTCGGCAAATACATCATGGACACGGTCGGCGCAGATTTCGGCGGACAGGTGCCGCTGCTCGAGAGCATGCCGGCGCACAACGAAGACGGCGCGGACGGTGGGCACATGTACGTGCCGTGGTGGCTGTACAAGGAACAACTCGCCGGGAAGCTGGGCTTCGCGCGCGGCTATCACATCGAATTCGGCGGTGGCCGCACGATGCCCGGCATGGGCACGGGCGGCGGCCTCGAGTGGCTCAACGGCGGCACCTACGGCAGGAAATTCAAGGAAGACGCGCGCCGCTATTTCGGCTCGTTCGTAGGTTTCTCCGGCCGCGGCGAGATGATTCCCAACGACGATTGCTATGCCGAGATCGATCCAAAGCTCAAGGACAAGTTCGGAATTCCCGTGCTGCGCTTCCACTGGAAGTGGTCGAAGCACGAAATCGGCCAGGCCGCGCATATGCACAAGACTGCCGCCGAAATCATCGATGCCATGGGCGGACGCGTGCGCGGTGCGCCACTGAATGGTGAGAAGGCCATCAAGCAGGGCGGCATCATCATTCACGAGGTCGGCGGCGCGATGATGGGCAACGACCCGACGAAGTCGGTCACCAATAGCTTCGGGCAGAGCTGGGACATGAAGAACCTGTTCATCACCGACGGCGCGACGCTTTGCTCGAACGCCGACAAGAATCCGACGCTCACCATCATGGCACTGGCCTGGCGTTCTTCGGAACACATGCTGGGCCTCATGAAACGGAAGGAGTTGTGAGCATGGATCGCCGGACTACCATCAAGTGGATGTTCGCGGCGGCCGCGTCGGCGCCGTCGCTGCAGCTGCATGCCGCCATGTCTGAACCACTGGCCCGCGACGTCGCCGGATCGCAAGTCGGCTACGGCACCGACCCAAACCTCATGAAGGAATGGAAGCCGGGCGGCCCTTGGCCGCTGACCTTGACCGCGGCCGGGCGGCTAACTACCACCGCATTGTGCGATTTGATCATCCCCGCCGACGGGCATTCGCCCGCCGCCTCTTCGGTCGGCGTGGTGGACTTCATCGACGAGTGGATCAGCGCTCCCTACCCGCAGCAGCGCGGCGATCGCGAGATCATCGTGCCCGGGCTCGTGTGGATCGAGGCCGAGGCGCAGAAGCGCTTTGGGAAAGCCTTCGCCGCGACGGACGACGCACAGAAGGCAGCGATCGCAGACGATATCTGTTCGGCCGACAAGGCTGCGTCGCAGTTCGCGATGGCCGCGAAGTTTTTCGCGAAGTTTCGCGATCTCACGGCGGGCGGTTTCTACACCACGCCGGTCGGCTGGAAGGATCTCGGATACGTGGGCAACGTGTCGCTCGACAAGTTCGACGGTCCGCCGGTCGAGGCGTTGAAGAAGGCCGGACTCGCCTGAAGCCGCCGGCGCGTGCTCAAGCGCGCGCCACCGCCCACAGATCGACCTGCCTGACACCGGCGTCCAGCAATACGCCGCGCAGTTCGTTCAGTGTGCTGCCGGTGGTCACGACGTCGTCCACGATCGCGACGTGTCCGGCCTCTAACAACCTGCGCAGCGCACGCGCGCCATGCACGGCGAACGCGCCGCGCACGTTGCGATGGCGCTCGGCCATGTCGAGCGCGGTTTGCGACGGCGTGTCGCGCAGGCGGCGCGCCGCGTGGAATGCAACGGGGATTTCCAGGATGCGGCCGGCGTAGCGCGCGATGGCCCCCGCCTGGTTGAAACCCCGCTCGCGCAGCCGCGAGAGATGCAGCGGCACGGGCACTAACAATCGTGGCAGCGCGTCGCCGCGCTCCTGGACCGACTGTGCGAGCAACACGCCGAGCACGCGCGCGTTCGCGAGGACGCCCTGGTACTTGAGCCGCCGGATCAGGTCGTCGACTGGATGTTCAAAGCGCAGCGCGCAGAACGCGCCGCGCGACGCGGCCACATCCCAGGGAAGGCTCGTGCGACAGAAACAGCACAGGTCGAGATCGAGCGAGGCGCCCTCGAAATCGCACAAGCAGCAGCGCGGCGGAAACAGGGTCGCCGCCATGAGGCGTGCGAGGCGCCGCGCGCCCGTCAACCGAAACTGGCGCGAGCGGTTGACAATGGACAGGTCGCTCCCGAACATGCGTCGAGTTTCGACGCGGCATGGCTTGGAAGTCCAGCCGGAAAAGCGTTGCAAATCAATATATAAAGGGCTGGCATGACCGACACGACGCGCCACGATTGGACCATCGACGAGGTCGAGCAGCTGTTCGCGCTGCCCTTCGCCGACCTCATGTTTCGCGCGCAGGAGGTCCATCGCGTCCACCACCCGCATAACGCTGTGCAGATGAGCACGCTGCTGTCGATCAAAACCGGCGCCTGCCCGGAAGATTGCGCGTACTGCCCCCAATCGGTCCGCTACGACACCGGCCTCGAGCGCGAAAAGCTCGTGCCGCTCGATGAAGTGCGCACGCGCGCGCAGGCGGCGAAGGACGCCGGCGCCACGCGTTTCTGCATGGGCGCCGCCTGGCGCTCGCCGAAGAAGCGTGACGTCGAAGCGGTCGCCGCGATGATTCGCGAAGTGCGCGCGCTCGGCCTGGAAACCTGCGCCACGCTGGGGATGCTCACGCCCGGCCAGGCGCAAGAGCTGAAAGACGCCGGCCTCGACTACTACAACCACAATGTCGACACGTCGCCCGAGTTCTACGGCGAGATCATCACGACGCGCACCTACCAGGATCGCCTCGACACACTGGCCGCGGTGCGCGCAGCCGGCCTCAATGTCTGCTGTGGCGGCATCGTCGGCATGGGCGAAACCACGCGCGATCGCGCCTCGATGCTCGCGACGCTCGCGAATCTGCCGCAGCATCCCGAGAGCGTGCCGATCAACCAGCTGGTGCGCGTGCCGGGCACGCCGCTCGCGGGCGCGGCCGCGGTCGATCCTTTCGATTTCGTGCGCACGATTGCCGTCGCGCGCGTGGTGATGCCGAAGGCGTTCGTGCGTTTGTCCGCGGGCCGCGAAGCGATGGCCGACGAACTTCAGGCGCTGTGTTTCCTCGCCGGCGCCAATTCGATTTTCTACGGCGAGAAATTGCTGACCACGGGCAATCCGGATGTCGCGCGCGATCGCGCGTTGCTCACCCGTCTCGGCATCGAGCCGCTCGTTCCGCCGGGTCTCGCGGCGCGCACGGACGCCCCTGCACACGGGCATGAACACGAAGAGCACGTGCATGGGCCCGGCTGCTCGCACGCGGCACCAAGACCAGGCGCCGCATGCAACGCGACCCGGCAGCGCTGAGGGCCGCGCTCGACGACCTCGAGCAGCGCAACCTGAGACGTACGCGCCGGCTGATGCCGCGCGCGGATCTCATCAACTTCTGCAGCAACGATTACCTTGGGCTGGCCAATCATCCTGACGTGGTGCGCGCGTTCATCGACGCGGCGAACGAACACGGCGTAGGCAGCGGCGCCTCGCATCTGGTCACCGGCCACGGTCGCGAACACGAGGCGCTCGAACAGGAGCTCGCCGCGTTCACCGGGCGCGAAAAGGCGCTGGTGTTTTCGACGGGCTACATGGCGAATATGGGCGTCATTAGCGCATTAGCGGATCAAACCGCGACCATAGTGGCCGACAAGCTCAATCATGCGTCACTGATCGATGGCAGCCGCCTGACGCGGGCCCATTCATTGCGCTACCGCCATGGCGACTCCGGCCATGCGCGCGAGCTTCTGGCGGCGCTCGATGAGTCCATCGAATCGCGCCTGCTGATCACCGACGGCGTGTTCAGCATGGACGGGGACATCGCTCCGCTGCCCGAGCTCGCATCGCACGCGCGGACGGCCGGCGCTTGGCTCATCGTCGACGACGCGCACGGGCTCGGCGTACTGGGGCTCACCGGGCGCGGCACCTGCGAACACTTCGGACTGGTGAGCGGCGATGTGCCGGTGCTCGTCGGCACCTTTGGCAAGGCCTTCGGCACGTTCGGTGCGTTCGTCGCGGGCGATGCCGACCTCATCGAATTCCTCCTGCAGAAATCGCGCACCTACATCTTCACGACCGCGTTGCCGCCGGCCGTGGCCGCGGCGACGCGTGCGGCGTTGCGCGTCAGCGAGCGCGAGTCGTGGCGGCGCGAGAAAGCGCTGGCACTAGGCGCGCGCTTCACGCGAGGCTTGAGCGAAATCGACCGCGCGATCCGGGTTGCTCAACGTCGAAAGCCCCTGCCCGGCACTACCATCATTCCGGTGATCCTCGGCGACGCGGCGCGCGCATTGGCCGTCAGCAAGGCGCTCGAGGGGCGGGGATTTCTGGTCAGCGCGATTCGCCCGCCGACCGTGCCCGCAGGGACGGCGCGGCTGCGCGTCACGATGTCCGCTGCGCATGAAGAGTCCCAGGTCGACGCGTTGCTCGACGCGCTGGCGCAGGCTCTGCGCGCATGAACGCGTCGGATCCGCGCGAGTTCTTTGCGCTCGATCGCCGCGCGGTCGCGCACGCCTTCGATCGCGCCAGCGCGAGCTACGACGCAGCCGCGGCGCTGCAGGAGCGCGTGCGCAACGAACTGCTCGGCCGTCTCGACGAATTGAAAGTCGCGCCGCAAGCCATCCTCGATCTCGGCGCGGGCACGGGCCACTCCTCGCGCGCGCTGAAACGCCGTTATCCGCAATCACTCGCGATTGCAGTCGACATCGCGCCCGGCATGCTGGAACGCGCGAAAGCGCAGTCGCGCTGGCTGCGCCGCTTCGAGCGCGTACGCGCCGACGCGTATGCGCTGCCGTTTCGCGACGCCAGCTTCGACCTGGTGTTCAGCAGCCTCATGCTGCAGTGGTGCGACGACCTCGACGCCGTGTTCGCCGAGCTCGCGCGGGTGCTGAAACCCGGCGGCTTGCTGCTGTTCAGCACCTTCGGCTCGGGCACGCTCGCCGAGTTGCGTGATGCGTGGGCGGCGGCCGACGGCCAGCCCAATCATGTGAATCATTTTTTCGATCCGCCCGCGCTCGGCAGTGCATTGATGCATGCGGGGCTGGCCGAGCCGGTACTCGACGTCGATCGCATCGTGATGCACTACCCCGACGCGATGTCACTGATGCGCGAGCTCAAGGCCATCGGCGCGCATAACGTCACGCGGGGCCGCGCGCGCGGATTGACCGGCCGCAGGCGCCTGGCCGCGATGGTCGACGCCTACGAAGCCCTGCGCCGCGACGGCAAACTACCCGCGACGTATGAAGTGATCCACGCGAGCAGCTGGGGCGGGCAGCGCCGCGAGCCTGAAAATGAAGGCTTTCCGCGCGAATCGTTCATCAGCCCGAGCGCGATCCGGAGGAAGAATGGGGACAGATCATGAACGGCTTCTTCATCACGGGTACGGACACGGGCGTGGGCAAGACTCTCGTTGCCGTGGCGGTGACACGCGCGCTGGTGGCGCGCGGCCTGCGCACGGCCGTGATGAAACCCGTCGCGGCCGGCGGCTTGCGCACGCCGGACGGCTTGTTCAACGATGACGCGCTCGAGTTGTTAGCCGCGAGCAACGTCAAGGCGCCGTACGAGGATGTGAATCCGTGGATGCTGTCCATGCCGGCCTCGCCGCACCTGGCCGCGCGTGCCGATGGCGTCACGATTCGCCAGGACCGCATCGTCGCCGCGCTCGATAAACTCACAGCGGAGTCCGACCTGGTCATCGTCGAAGGCGCGGGCGGGTGGCTCGCACCGATCTCCGCCACCGAAACCATGGCCGACGTCGCCGTAAAAATGGCGCTGCCGGTGATTCTCGTGGTCGGCGTTCGCCTGGGTTGTCTCAATCACGCGTTACTCACGCGCGCAGCGATTCGCGCGCGCGGGATGGTTTTCGCGGGCTGGATCGCGAACCAGCTGGCGACCGCGATGCCGCTGGCAGACGCGAACATCGACTCGCTCGAGAACCGCTTCGGCGTGGCGCCGCTTGGCGTAGTACCGGCCGGCACGAAGCCCGTCGCAGGCGCCGTTCCCTCGTGGGCGAACGAAGTGGTGGAAAAGCTCCTAAGTGCTTGAGTGCAGCGGCAAATTGGCTGGTATCATCGCGCCCCGTGCTCGTCCCAGCCCGCCACATCGACCTTGCCCCGCATTGCTCGCTGAGCCCGCGCGGCGCGGTCGGCTTTTTCGGCCTGGTCTGTGTCGGCACCTTTGGCGTGGCTGGCGTCGCCACTGCGTTGGGATTCTGGCCGGTGTTGCCCTTCGCGGGCGCCGAAATGCTGCTGCTGGGCTGGGCGCTCAAGTCCAGCATGGCTCGCCGACACGAGCGCGAGAGCATCGATATCTCGGACACCGAAATCGTCATCGAGTACACGCACGGTGCGACGCGTCGAGTTGTGTACCCGCGCCACTGGGCACGGGTTAAAATCCGCCGCCCGAAATCGCCCCTCCACCGCGGCCAACTCGTGATCGAGTCGCACGGCCGGGCGCACGAGGTTGGAAAGTTTCTGACAGAGGAGGAGCGTCACCAGCTGGCAGCCGAATTACGGCGCCTGATTGGCGACATGAACCAGTCGCCGGCGCTGCCGGACTCGGGTTCACCGGATAAGTTTTCTTGAGGTCATCGATGAGCTTTCACATGAAGAACGCCAAAGCGCGCCGTGGAATACCGGCCGCCGTTGCATCCCTGTTCGCCGTATTGGCATCCGTTGCGCACGCCGATTGGGGCGGACTCAACATGCACGAGGGCGTGACCATCCTGAGCCGCAAGATCTACGGCCTGCACATGACCATCTTCTGGTGGTGCGTGGCCATCGGCATCGTGGTGTTCGGCGTCATGATCTATTCGATGGTGAAATTCCGGAGGTCGCAGGGCGCCGAAGCCGACAAGACGCTGGTCCACAGCACGAAAGTCGAAATCGTCTGGACGGTCATCCCCATCGGCATTCTCGTGCTCATGGCCGTGCCCACCGCCAAGACGCTCATCGAAATCGAAGACATGGGCAACGTCGGCCTCAACATCAAGGTGACGGGTTACCAGTGGAAGTGGGAATACGAATACCTCGGGCAGAACGTCAGCTTCTTCTCGACGCTCAAGCGCGACAGCAACGAAGCGCGGCAGCTGGGTTCGGGCATCGACCCCAAGACCGTGCCTAACTACCTGCTCGACGTGGATAACCCACTGGTGGTTCCGGCGGGCACGAAGATCCGCTTCCTGCTCACCGCGCAGGACGTGATCCACGCCTGGTGGGTGCCCGCCTTCGGCATGAAGAAAGATGCCATTCCGGGCTACGTGAACGAAATCTGGGTGCAGGTCGACGCGGACAAGGTCGGCACGTATCGCGGCCAGTGCGCTGAGCTGTGCGGCCAGGATCACGGCTTCATGCCGATCGTGGTCGAAGTGAAGTCGCCGGCCGAATACGACGCGTGGCTGCGCGCCAAGCAGGCCGAGCAGAAGCTCGCGGGAGTTGCGCCGAACGCTTCTTCTGCGATCGCCTCGGCCGCTCCGGCCTCCATCGCCCAATAAGACTGGCTCAGAAACAAGTTTTCGACGAGAAGCACGCACATGGCATACGACGCACACACCGCCGATTCCCACGCTCACGACGACCACAAGACTCACGGCTGGCGCCGCTGGGTCTACGCGACGAACCACAAGGACATCGGCACGATGTACCTGATCTTCGCCTGCATCATGTTCTTCGTCGGCGGATTCATGGCGATGATCATCCGCGCCGAACTGTTCCAGCCCGGCCTGCAGCTGGTCGAGCCGCAGTTCTTCAACTCGATGACCACCATGCACGCGTTGGTCATGATCTTCGGCGCGGTCATGCCGGCTTGGACGGGACTCGCGAACTGGATGATCCCGATGCAGGTGGGCGCCCCCGACATGGCGCTGCCGCGTCTCAACAACTTCTCGTTCTGGCTCCTGCCGTTCGCGTTCACGCTGCTGCTGGGCACGCTGTTCATGCCGAGCGGCGCGCCGGCCGGCGGGTGGACGCTGTACCCGCCGCTGTCGCTGCAGGGTGGCGATTCGTTCCCGATGGCGATCTTCGCCATCCACCTGATGGGCGCCTCGTCGATCCTCGGCTCCATCAACGTGGTCGTCACGATCATGAACATGCGCGCACCGGGCGTCGGGCTGCTCAACATGCCGCTGTTCTGCTGGAGCTGGCTGATCACAGCCTATCTACTGATCGCCACCATGCCGGTGCTCGCGGGCGCCGTGACCATGCTGCTGACCGACCACTTCTTCGGCACGAGCTTCTTCTCGGCCTCGGGCGGCGGCGACCCGGTGATGTTCCAGCACATCTTCTGGTTCTTCGGGCATCCCGAGGTCTACATCCTGATCTTGCCGGCCTTCGGCATCATCTCGGAGATCATCCCGACCTTCTCGCGCAAGCCGTTGTTCGGCTACGACGCGATGGTGTATGCCACGGCCGCTATTGCCTTTCTGTCGTTCATCGTCTGGGCGCACCACATGTTCACCGTGGGCATGCCGCTCGCGGGACAACTGTTCTTCACGCTGTCGACCATGTTGATTTCGATTCCCACGGGCGTGAAGGTCTTCAACTGGACGGCAACGCTGTGGAAGGGATCGTTATCGTTCGAACCACCCATGCTGTTCGCGCTGTCGTTCCTGTTCCTGTTCACCATCGGCGGCTTCTCGGGACTGATGCTCGCGATAGTGCCGGCCGACTTCCAGTACCACGACACGTATTTCGTGGTCGCTCATTTCCACTACGTGCTGGTACCTGGCGCCATCTTCGCCATCATGGGTGGCGTCTACTACTGGCTGCCGAAATGGAGCGGCAAGATGTACGACCAGAAGCTCGCCACCTGGCACTTCTGGCTGTCGACCATCTTCGTGAACGTGTTGTTCTTCCCTCAGCACTTCCTGGGGCTCGCCGGCATGCCGCGCCGCATCCCTGACTACTCCGTGCAGTTCGCGGACTGGAACATGGTGTCGTCGCTCGGCGCATTCGGCTTCGGCCTGTCGCAGCTGCTGCTCCCGTACATCATCTGGAAGTGCCTGAAAGCCGGCTCGAAGGCGGAAGGCCGTTCGTGGGAAGGCGCGCATGGCCTCGAGTGGGAGTTGAGCTCGCCGCCGCCATACCACAGCTGGGATCCGCCGCCGTCTCGCGAGATCGTCGCGCGCGGCGTGCAGCACTGATGAACGTGAACGACGCGAATGACGAGCAACGTCGCCGCGTGCGGCGCAACGCCATGCTGTTGGGGCTCGTGGCGCTGTCGTTCTACGTGGCGTTCATCGTCATGTCGGTAATGCGCTCTTGAGCCGCGAGCGGGACAACAAGAAGCTCACGCTGAAACTGCTGGCGTTCGCGCTCGGCAGCTTTGCGTTCGGGTTTGCGCTCGTCCCGCTGTACGACGTCCTGTGCGACATCACCGGCTTCGGCGATCAAAGCCAGTTGGCGAGAGCACGCATGGCCGTCGAAGCGCCCGACGATTCGCGCACGCTTACCGTCGATTTCGTGGCCGAGCTGCCAACCGTCGGCAATTGGGAGTTTCGTCCGACCGTGGCCTCGATGCAGATTCATCCTGGCCGTCTCTACAAGACCGAATTTTTCGCGCACAACCTTACCGGGCACGCGACCACGGCGCAGGCCGTGCCCAACATCGCACCCGGCAAGGCCGCGGGATATTTCCGCAAGACCGAGTGCTTCTGCTTCACGCCGCAGAATTTCGCGGTCAACGAGCAGCGGCCCATGGTCGTGCGCTTCGTGGTGGATCCTGCGATCCCGCGCTCGGTCGAGCGCATCACTCTTTCGTACACTTTCTATGACGAGTTCACGCGCGTGGGCTCATTGAACTAAGCACAGGGTTTACTCATGTCACAGGCACACACCCCCGCGAGTGAAAAGTATTACGTTCCCCACGAGAGTCGCTGGCCGATCATCGCCTCGGCGGGGTTCTTCACGCTGCTGCTCGGCGCGGTCGCGCTCCTCAATGAGTGGGCGCCGGGTTGGGCGTTGCTCCCGGGCTTCGCGCTCGTGGTGTACATGTTCATCGGCTGGTTCGGCACCGTCATCGGCGAGAACCAGCAGGGCGTGTTCGGCCTGGATGTCGACCGCTCCTTCCGCATGGGAATGATGTGGTTCATCTTCTCCGAGGTGATGTTCTTCGCCGCGTTCTTCGGCGCGCTGTTCTACGCGCGCGTGTTGTCGGTGCCGTGGCTCGGCGGCGAGGGCACCAAGGTCATGGCGAACGAACTGCTGCATCCGCTGTTCGAAAACGCCTGGCCGACCAACGGCCCGGCGCGCCTCGGGCCGCGCCTGAACGGCAGCTTCGAGATCATCCCGGCGCTCGGTCTGCCGGCGCTCAACACCATCATCCTGCTGTTGTCCGGCGTCACCGTGACGATCGCGCACCACGCGCTGCGTTACGGCAAGCGCGGCTTGCTCAACACCTTCCTCGCCGCCACCTTCCTGCTCGGCTTCCTGTTCGTCTATCTACAGGCGACTGAATACGGCCATGCCTACAAGGAGCTGGGCCTGACGCTGTCGACCGGCATTTACGGCTCGACGTTCTTCATGCTCACGGGCTTTCACGGTTTCCACGTGACGCTCGGCGCCATCATGCTGGTGTGCATCTGGTTGCGCACGATGCGGGGCCACTTCACGCCCGAGCGGCATTTCGCGTTCGAGGCGGTGGCTTGGTACTGGCACTTCGTGGACGTGGTCTGGCTGGGGCTGTTCATCTTCGTCTACTGGATCTGATCGAAAGCCACAGAGCTTCGCGGGAAAGGGCGCCTTAGGGCGCCCTTTTTCTTTGGAGTCAACTGTTTCCAGGCGTGCGGGGGATCGTCGCGCCGCAATGACGGCAGACACTGATCCCGGTTTGCTTACCGCCATTCGTGGCCGTTCACGAGCGTGACGACAAGGTCCTCGAGAGTCGTGCCGCGCACCTCCGCGACGCGGCCCGGTTAGTACTACACTTGTGGCTATTGCTATTACGTATGTAGTAGAGTTCGGCGCGGAGGACTGATCATGAGAAAAACATCGGTAAGGTGGTTTGGAACCTGGGTCTTGTGGGCGACCGCCGCGTCGGCAGCCGGGCCCGGGCCGCTGGCGCGCGCGGTGCAGCCGTTTGTCGACCAGGGCCAGTACGCGGGCGCCGTCATGATCGTCGTGTCCGTGGACAAGGTCCTCGACGCGGAGACCGTAGGGTTCGCCGACGTAGAGCGCGGCGAGCCGATGCGCCCGGACACCTTCGGCTACATAGCCTCCACCGGCAAACCCATCATCGCGACGGCTGTCATGATGCTGGTCGACGAGGGCAAGGTCGCGCTCGACGACCCCGTGTCGAAATATCTGCCCGATTTCGCGCCGCGCATCGCCGCACAGGGTGCCGGCGGCAATGGAGAGCTAAGTGCGCCGGCACAGCCCGTCACTGTGCGCATGCTGCTCAACAACACGCATGGGCTGATGCCGGACCTTTTGCCCACGGCCCGGCCGTACGATTCCATGCCGCTCGCCGAGCACGTGCGCGATCTCACCAGCCACCCCCTGGCGCACGAGCCGGGCGCGGCGTTTGTGTACTCGGGCGTCGGCATCAACGTCGCCGCGCGCGTCGTCGAGGTAGTTAGCGGCGAGGATATCGAGAAGTTCCTGCGCCGCAAGCTGCTCACGCCTCTCGGCATGAAGGACAGCACGTTTTTTCCGAGCAACGCGCAGCTCACGCGTCTCGCGACTTCGTACTGGATGCCACCGGGCACAACGAAGCTCACGGCGACCCCGCTCTCGATGCTCACGCAGCCTCTTGGCGACCGAAAGGCGCGCTTCGCGCCCGCCGGAGGACTTTTCTCCACGGCGCCCGACATGGCCCGCTTCGGTCAGCTTTTCCTGGGTCGCGGCTTCTACCGTGGCCACCGCTATCTCTCGGAAGCGTCGGTCGACGCGATGACGCACCGTTCGCTCGGCGACGAAGCGCAGAAGGGTGTGCCGCAGATTCCGGGCGTCGACATCGTTTTGAGCTACGGGCTCGGCTGGGGCGTCGCGGCCAACGGTGCGTATTTTCATCCGGGCTTGGGCGGCGCCGACATCGGCATCGATGCGACCCGCCGCTTCGCCGTCGTGCTGCTCGCGCAAAGCGGCACGCAATCGAGCTTTGCCGTGCGCAGTGTCGTGATGAAAACCGCGGAGAAACTGTACCTGACGCCGGCCCGGTTTTGATGCGACGGTCGGACGGGCGCAACGCCTGAGCTCGCCGGCTCTGGCATTGCCCGTCCGGCCGGCCGCCCTGACATTCCCCGCGCGGCGAGTCCACTTTTGCGCGCGACCGTGGTAGGTTGCGCCGCATGCATCGCAACGAACAGCCGGGCCAGACCCCGAAGTGCCGCGCCTCCGCGCCGGCGCTGCTTCGTTCGCTCCTCCTTCTTGCGCCCTAGGCGCAAACACACTCGCGTCACCAGTCGGCGCCAACAAGACTGGAACCCCAAAACCTCCGCCCGCCGCGGGGAAGTCGTGTCCGTCTACTCGAGTGAAATGCCATGTTGAAAGATCCTTCCAAACGATACCGCGCGTTCGCGCCCATCGACCTGCCGAACCGGCAGTGGCCGTCGCGCGCACTAACTACCCTGCCGGTGTGGTGCAGCACGGATCTGCGCGACGGCAACCAGGCGCTGTTCGAGCCGATGAGCCGCGAGACCAAGAAGCGGCTGTTCAAGACGCTGGTCGGCGTCGGCCTCAAGGAAATCGAAGTCGGCTTTCCATCGGCGTCGGACACGGATTTTCAGACCGTGCGCGATCTCATCGAACAGAAGCTGATCCCCGACGACGTGACCATCATGGTGATCACGCAGGCGCGCGAGGAACTGATTCGACGCACCGTCGAGTCGCTGAAAGGCGCGCGCCGCGCCATCGTGCACGTGTACAACGCCACTGCGCCGGTATGGCGGCGGGTCGTGTTCAACCTGAGCACGTCCGAGGTGATGCAGCTCATCGCCAAACAGGTCGGGCTGATCAAGCAATTGACCGATGCGCAAGCAGGAACCGAATGGGTGCTGGAGTATTCGCCCGAGACCTTCAGCATGACCGAGCTGCCGGTGGCGCTCGAGGCGTGCAACACGGCGATCCGCGCGTGGGATGCCGGCCCCGGCCGGCCCATCATCGTCAATCTGCCCACTACGGTGGAGAACGCGACGGCCAATATTTTCGCCGACCAGATCGAATGGATGTCGACACGGCTCGAGCGGCGCGAGCACGTGGTGCTCTCCGTGCATACCCACAACGATCGCGGCACGGGTGTTGCGGCCGCCGAGCTCGGCATGCTGGCCGGCGCCCAGCGCGTGGAAGGTTGTTTGTTCGGCAATGGCGAACGCTCGGGCAACGTGGACCTGGTGACGCTGGCGCTCAATTTCTACTCGCAGGGCATTCACCCGGGGCTCGATTTCTCGGACATCAACTCGGTGGCGCGCGCGGTGGAAGAAGCCACGCGGCTGCCGATTCATCCGCGCCATCCTTACGTGGGCGACCTGGTATTCACCGCTTTTTCGGGCTCACACCAGGACGCGATCAAGAAAGGCATGGCGGCGCAGAAGCCGGATGCGCTCTGGGAAGTGCCATACATCCCGGTCGACCCCGCCTGCCTCGGCCGCACGTATGACAGCGTGATCCGTGTCAACAGCCAGTCCGGCAAGGGCGGCATCGCCTATCTACTCGAGCGGGACTACGGCGTGGTGATGCCGCGGCGCATGCAGGTGGAATTCAGCGCGCTCGTGCAGCGGCATGCCGATGCGTCCGAAACCGAGATGACCTCGCAGCAGCTGTGGGCACTGTTCGAAACGACGTATCTCGCGATCGATCTCGACGTCTCGTACCACGGGCACCATCTGTTCGAGGAAGGCGACAAGCAGGGTATCGAGCTCGAAATGACGGTCGCCGGCGATCGCCGCAAGCTGCGCGGCGTCGGCTCCGGCCCGATCGCGGCCACGGTGAATGCGCTGGCGCTGCCGATCCGCATCGACAACTACGAGGAACGGGCGCTGCGATCGGGTGCCGATGCCTCAGCGCTGGCGATCGTCGAAGCGGCGCGCGATGGAGTCGCGGGCATTCGCTACGGTGCCGGCCGGCACGCCAATATCGCGACGGCGTCGGTACTGGCGGTGCTCAGCGCCGCGCGCCGCCTGGGCGTGAGCGCAAAGGACTTGCAGGTAAACCGTTAGACGGGCGCCGGTTGCGCGCTGCGCCGGCGCCAGATCATCACTGCGATACCGCCGATGACGCACAGGACCGAGATGATCTGCGCCTGCGTGATCGCCATGCCAGCCAGCTCAAAGGTGGTATTGACGCGGATGGGCTCGATCAGCAGGCGCTCGACCCCGACCAACAGCAGGTAGACCCCGAACAGCCAGCCGGTGCGATTCCGATGCAGGCGCAGCCGCCACAGGACCGCGAAGGCAATGAGCGCCATCGCCGTCTCGTAGATAGGTGTTGGGTAAACGCCCGGTGGTGGAATGAGCACGCCCGCGATGTTGCCGTCGTAGGTCTGCGCCCAGAGCCACAGCGGCAGCCAGGCCGGTTTTGCGGCGAGATCGGCGGCAATGCCCCAATCGCCGTCGCCCGAAATCTGGCAGCCGATGCGCCCGACCGCGTAAGCCAGCATGATCCCAGGCGCCACTGCGTCGAGCATGGTCGCAAGCGGCGCGCGCTTCTTGCGGCAATACATGAGCCCCGCCGCCAGCCCGATGATGAGGCCGCCGTAGATCGTGAAGCCGCCGCGCGACAGCAGCATCTTCATCGGATGGTCGAGGAACTCGGCCGGATGCTCGAGCAGGTGGAAGAGGCGTGCGCCGATGATGCCGCCGAAAAAGCCGATCATGCCCACGTTGGTCATGAAGTCCGGCGGCTGATCGGGAAGCAGACGCTTCACCTCGCGATTCGCGAAATTCAGCCCTGCGAAGAACGCAATGCCCACCAGCAGGCCGAACATCGGAATCGGCAGCGGCAGGTTTACGCCGAAGGCGGCGCGAAAGACGTCGCTCAGGTAGGGAAATGACACCGGCGGAGTATGCAGCAGCCGCGCGGCCAGCGGGCCGCGCAGTCGCTTTTCGACGGCCTGCTAGGCCGCGTGGCGCGGGATCGGATCCAGATCCGGCTCGATAAACGCAGCGCGCGCCCGCTGCGACAACAGCAGCTCGGTGCTGTAGTGCGTGAGCATGATGCGGCTGTCGAGCAGCATCGGTTCGCGCGCGATGAAATCGTCCGCCGACAACGCGGTCGGGCAGCGATGCATGAAGTGATGGACGGCGAGGATCCACCCGCGCGTCAGCGTCTCGTGATACTTGGTCGGCGTGATGCCGTGCACTTTGAGGAAATTCATGAGCGAGGCGCGCATCAACTCGCCGGCGCGTTCCACGTCGTTGGTCGCGAGGTACACGTACGCCAGGCGGATGTGCGCACGGTGGGAAAAATTCGCGGGCGCATAGGCGCCCGCTTCGAATGCCGCGCGAAATTCCCTATCGTTTGCCGAAAGTTCATGTTTCATCACGGCGGCCTCGCTTCGATCGATACGGGTCTGAGTTAATCAAGCCAGCAAACGTTCCGCAATCTGAATTGCATTTAATGCGGCGCCTTTACGAAGTTGGTCTCCGGCGACAAACAGCGCCAACGTGCGGCCGGTGGGATCGCTAACATCCGTACGGATGCGCCCCACCAACACTTCGTCCTTGCCGCTGGCGTCCACTGGCATCGGGAAGTAGTTTCGTTCCAACTCGTCGACTACGCGCACGCCGGGGGCGTTGCTCAGGATCGCGCGTGCTTCGGCCACCGACAGCGGCTCTTCCAGCTCGATGTTCAACGCAATGCAATGCGCGCGTAACACGGGAACGCGCACACAGGTAGCGGTCACACGCAGGGTCGGCTCGCCGAAGATCTTGCGCGTCTCCTGCATGACCTTGGTTTCTTCTTCGTTGTAACCGGTTTCCGGATCGACCCGGGTGTTGTGCGAGAACACGTTGAACGCGTACGGATGCGGCAGCACCCTGGGCGTGAAAGCGCGGCCCTCCAGGTGTGCGCGCGTCGATTCGCTGAGCTCTTCCATCGCCGCGGCGCCGGCGCCCGAGGCGGCCTGGTAGGTAGACATGGTGATGCGATTGATGCGCCGCCTCTGGTGCAGCGGCCACAGCGGAGTGGCGGCGACGATGGCGACGCAGTTCGGGTTCGCGATGATCCCGTTGTGATTCGACATCGCGCCGGCATTGATCTCGGGCACCACCAGCGGCACGTCGGTGTTCATGCGGAACGCTGAAGAGTTGTCGACGACGACGGCGCCGGCTCTCACTGCCACGGGCGCAAAGCGCTTGGACTGCGCGCCACCGGCCGAGAACAGCGCGATGTCCACGCCTTCGAGACTCTGATCCGTGAGCTCCTGGACTGGCAGGTCGCCGCCGCGGAACTTCATCGATTTACCCACCGACCGCGCCGAGGCCAGCAGCCGCAGTTCGACCAGCGGGAATTTGCGCTGTTCGAGGCACTGCATCAGCTCGACGCCCACGGCGCCGGTGGCGCCCGCGATGGCGACGACGGGGTTCTTGCGGCTGCGGATGGTCTGATCGGACGAGGACATTGTTTGACTCCGGAAATGAAAAGGCCCCGCGAGTTTCCTGCGCGGGGCCTTAGGGTTCTTAGCTCGCTTTCGTTCAGCGCGCGCAAGACCTCAAGGCCCCAGGGGGCTTGGTCTTGATCGTGGTTTTCGTGGTGGCGCGAATCATGGGGGGCGAAATGTAGCGGAGCGGCGGGCCTCGCGTCTACTACCTAGTGCGGGGCGACCTTGTTGGGCTCAATCAGCCCGTTGTAGTAGGCCAGCATTAACAGAATGAAGAGGATCACCGACAGGCCGACGCGCACGGTCAGCGCGCGCGCCATCTTTTTGGAGTCGCCTTTGCCCTTCGACAGGTGAAACAGCGCGCTCCCCAGGCTTCCGACAATGGCGAAGAGCACGACGATGATGAGAATCTTGATCACGTCCATGAGGGCGCACTTTATACTCCCCGCCCCCATGCCGATCCGAATTTCCGCGTTCGGGAGGGTGTTCGCGCCGTCCTGGCCGATGACCCTGCTCACCCTCGTTCTGCTGACGGCCTTTGTCGGCCTGGGGCGCTGGCAATGGCATCGCGGCGCAGCCAAGCAGGCCGTCTGGGCCGAGTACGCGCGTGACCGCGCCGCGGAACGCCTGAACTCGCGCGCCTTCGACGACCTTGAACGCTTCGCGCGCATCGAGGTCACGGGCCACTTCGAGCCCTGGCACCAGTTCCTGCTCGACAACATCTCGCACGCGGGTCAGCCCGGCTACGAAGCGCTGACGCCCTTCGTCCTGGTCGACGGTCGGCGCACCCTCGTGAATCGCGGTTGGGTGCCGTTCAGCGGCTATCGCGATCGGCCGCCGGATGTGAGCCTGCGGGATCCGGGCGAAGTGACGATCACTGCGCGCATCGATGAATTGCCGAGCGGCGGGCTCGCGAGCGGACACGCCGCACCCGGAGCGGGATCAAGCTGGCCGAAGCTCACGAGCTTTCCAACACAGGTGGATCTCGAGACCGCGCTCGGCACGAAACTTCAGCGACGCATCCTGTTGCTGGACGCGAGCAACCCGCACGGCTACGTGCGCGAGTGGACGCCGCCGGGCCTGCCGCCCGACCGGCACTTCTCGTACGCGATCCAGTGGTGGGGTTTTGCAGTGGTGCTGCTCGTGATCTACTTCGGCCTCAATTTTCGCAAGGTGCCCTGATGCAAGACCCGCGCGCGCGTGGCCGCCGCACATTGTTGATAGTCGCGGCGATGTTCTTCGTGCCGGTGGTCGTGGCGTTCGCACTGTATTACGGCGAGCTGTGGCGCCCGTCGGGTTCATCGAGCGAGGGCGAGTTGATAACGCCCGCGCGGCCACTCGCAGTGGCCGGCCTGCGCCACGTCGACGGCACGGCGGCCAGTCCTCAAGTGTTCGCCGACAAATGGACACTCATCTATATAGGCGACGGCGCCTGCGACGCGGCTTGTCGTACCGCGCTCGTGTTTGCGCGCCAGTCGCGCCTCGCGCTCAACAACGAGATGACGCGTGTGCAGCGCGTGTTCCTCGCCACCGGCGATTGCTGCGCGCAGGACTACTTCGCGGCGGAACATCCCGGACTCATCGCACTGGACGCATCCTCGCCCGAGGCCGCGAAGTTGTTGGCGCAGTTTCCCGCCGACAGGGCGCACTCGTTGTTCATCGTCGATCCGCTCGGCAATCTGATGATGCGGCACGACGCGAGTCACACGACGAAAGGCCTGCTGACCGATCTCAAGAAGTTGCTCAAGCTGTCGCACATCGGGTGAGCAACCCCGACCACATGCGCGAGGTCGTCTGGATCCGGCGTCTGGCGCTCGCCGGCGCCTTGCTGTGTTTCGGTGTGGTGGTGTTGGGCGGTTACACGCGCCTGTCGAATTCCGGACTCGGATGCCCCGACTGGCCGGGCTGTTTCGGCCACATCGCCCCCCCCGGCAGCGCCGAGCATTACGCGTCAGCGGCCGATGTGCGCAAGGCGTGGGTGGAGATGATTCACCGCTATTTCGCAGGCACGCTCGGGCTCATCATCGTCGCGATCACCGTGTTGTCGATTCGCGCCCGCACGGCGCGTGGCGTGAACGTGTTGTTCGCGTTCACGCTGCTGGTGCTGGTCATGCTGCAGGGTTTCCTGGGGATGCTGACCGTCACCTGGCTGCTGAAGCCGGCGATCGTCACCGCACACCTGCTCGGCGGGCTAACTACCTTCGCATTGCTGCTGTGGTTGTACCTGTCGATGCGGGCGCAGGCGCGCGCCGTCGACGGTGCCACCGTGCTCGCCGGCAACCGGCTGGCGGAATTCGGCGGCCCCGCGCGCGGGCTCGCCGGGCTCGCTTTGGCGGCGCTCGCGCTGCAGGTGTTCCTGGGCGGCTGGACCAGCAGCAACTACGCCGCATTGGCCTGCCCCGATGTGCCGCGTTGCCAGAACCAATGGATTCCCGCCGCGGACTACCACGACGCCTTCGTGCTCTGGCGCGGCCTCGGTATCAATTACGCCGGTGGCGTGCTGGATCACCCGGCCCGTGTAGCCATCCACTTCATGCATCGGGTGGGCGCGCTGACAGCCACGATTTTGCTGTTGTTCGCCGCATTGTTCGCGTTGCGCGGGCTCGGGGCAGGACCGCGCTGGGCGGCGCTGGCCGTGATTGGCGCTCTCGCCCTGCAGGTATCCATCGGGGTCTTCATGGTCTTGCGGGCCTTTCCGCTCGACCTCGCGGCCGCGCACAACGCCGGCGCCGCGCTGCTCGTAGGAGCCACGGTGCTCCTGAATCGACGGCTCCGGCCGGTGGCGGATTTCAATTAAAGAGTTGGGATAAACTGCCGCCCCTTCCCAGGAGCCGGCTTTTGGCCACCACCGACCCCATCGTCGCCGCCACCGCGTCCTCGCGCTGGCGCGGCTATTACGAGCTGACCAAGCCGCGCGTGGTCATGCTGATCGTGTTCACGTCCATCGTGGGCACCTTGCTGGCGTCGTCCGGGTTGCCGCCGCTGGAAGCCTTGGTCTTTGGAAACCTCGGCGTGGGCCTGGCGGCCGCCAGCGCCGCCGTGATCAACCATGTGCTCGACGAGCGCATCGATGCGCAGATGTCACGCACCAAGCGCCGTCCGCTGCCCACCGGCAAGATGACACCGCGCTCGGCGCTCGGGTTTGCCGCGGTGTTATGCGTGTTGTCGATGGGCATTCTGGTGGTGTTGGTCAACACCCTGACCGCGCTGCTGACGTTCGCCTCGCTCATCGGCTACGCCGTGGTCTACACCCTGTGGCTGAAGCGCGCGACCTCGCAGAACATCGTGATCGGCGGCGCCGCCGGCGCCGCGCCACCCGTGCTTGGCTGGGTTGCGGTGACCAACAGCATCGATCCGAATGCGCTGCTGCTGTTCCTGATCGTGTTCGTGTGGACGCCGCCGCACTTCTGGGCGCTGGCGATCGCGCGCAAGGATGAATACGCGAAGGTCGGCATTCCGATGCTGCCCGTCACGCACGGCGTGGCGTTCACGCGGCTGCAGGTGTTCCTGTACACGATCCTGTTGTCGGTCGTGACGCTGCTGCCCTTCGTCACCGGCATGAGCGGGTTGCTCTACCTCGCCGCCGCAATCGTGTTGAACGGCATGTTCATGTACTACGCGCTGCAGATGAAGCTCACGGCGCGCGCGCACCTGCCGATGAAGCTGTTCCGGTTCTCGATCACGTACCTGATGTGGCTGTTCGCCGCGTTGCTGGTGGATCACTATCTGCCGACCACGCAGGGAATCAGACTGCTTCCCGTTTGAGCTTGTCGACGCCACTCCAACTACCCACGCGCTTCAATGGCCTGTTCGGCCTGGTGCTGTATTACCAGCATCATGGGATGCTGCTGCTGCGTTCCGGTGACCGCGACGACGGCGGCCCCAAGCGAATCGACCTGCTGTTCCGCGGTGTCGTGTGGATGTCGATCCCGTCGTGGTTCAGCGATTTCAGCGTCGAGCAGTGTCTGCTCGACGAAGTGCTCGAGTACATTCCGCCGAGCCACCGAGCCAAGGCCGAGTCGCGCAAGGTGTACCGCGTCGATATCGATCGCACACCGCACTACGTGATTGCGGGCAGCGTGGCCGCATCGAACGACAACCTGTCGTACTTCGACCCGTCGCCGCTGCTGCCGGAGATCGAAGTCAACCTCAAGTTCGACGCGGAGTAAGAGGGGCCCAATTCGGGTTTGGCGTTGCGCGCGCACGGGTTCACTATGCCCGTCCCTTCCAGAGGAGTCGCTGCATGTCAGTCGCAAAAGTCATCGAGATCATCTCGGGCAGTAAATCGAGTTTCGACGATGCCGTGAGGAAAGGCATTTCGCGCGCATCGGAATCGGTCGACGAGATCACGTCTGCGTGGGTGAAGGATCAGAACGTCGTCGTCGAGAGCGGCAAGATCGTCGAGTATCGCGTGACGCTCAAAGTCACTTTCCTGCTCAAGAGCAAGAAGAAGTAGCCACCAAGGATGCCGGGTGGGGAAAGTGGGGACTCGTCTCCCCCGTTTCCCCATCGGCGCCGCGAATCAGTGTTGCGCGGCTTTCGGTGTTTCTTTCCCGGCCTTACAGCCGTGGTCCGCCTGGAAGTAAGCCTCGAGGACTGGCGGGCGCGCGGGAACGGGCGCGCCATTCTTCTCGGCTTCGGCGGCCAGCGGTAGATAGTCCCCGGCAGCCGCGGCGATTGCCGCCGTCGTGGCCTCGGAATAGCTGCCCACTACTTCCGTCATGCATGAGCAGTACCTGGGCACATCGATATGGGCCGCCTTCTTGAATCTCTTGCGGCATTCCTCGCCGTACATCGATTGCATCTGCTCGGCAGCGCATTTGTCGATGACGGCAGGATCGAAGCGGCTGCGGACTTCCTCCTCGCTGACGGGCCGTACCAGTTCGTCGGGAGAGAGCGTGCTGGCGAATGCCTGCGTCCTGGCAGGCAGGCAAACGCACAGACTCTGGACCGCGTCCTTCAAGGTGTATCCCGTGAGCGGATCGGCCCTCACTTTGAAATCCTTGAGCTGATCCGTCACCGCGCTGCATTGGGTTGCGATGTCGGCTGTATAGATGCGCAGCTCGTCCTGCCAGGTATTGCCGATTCGGGCGAACGCCTCCGGGCAGGCCCCGAGGCCGATAGTTAGCAGGAAGACGGCGAGTCGGCCGCAGATCATGTTGACTGTCCGGTCAGTTCGCCATGCGTCGAATGATGCGGTTCTGCCGCGCCGCGGGTTTGGACACCGACAGGCTGCTGGCCTCGATATTGTCCAGTATCGAAGCTTTGGCCAGCTGCGGCGGTGACACGCCGGATGCGGCGGGACAGGTCTGATTGTTGCTCGCGCGGAAAGCCAACGCAGCGGCGATGCGGCCCTCGGCCGCGTCACCCATCGGATGCGTGAAGTCGTCGGCCACCGAACAGCCTGGCACGGTCGTCCCGACGTCGTGCGTCGTGTTCGCCGGGGAGAAGCCATCGGTGTAGTCGCCGAAGTTCGCGGCATTCTCACCACGGAACTGGATGCTGAAGTAGGTAGTCCCGCAGTTGTCGGCCGGATAGAACCCATACGGCTTTCCGCAAGTCGTGGAGCCGATCAGGTAAACGGTGATGCCCGCGCCGCGCAGCGAGTTGATGATGGATTCACTCGCCGAGCAGGTGCCGGGGCCGGTGATGACGTACACCCGCAGCAGATCGAGCGTGGGCAGCTGGGTGCCGGCGGGCGTGCCCGGAAACCCTTGCGACTTGTCCCAGAACGGAGTGGGCGCGAGGATTTCACCGGTCACCGGATTGCGGCTGGGATTCTTGTCGTTGAACACGATCTTCTCGAATGTCTTGCCGGTGAGCATCGAGGTATTGCCGATCATGTAGGAAAGCTCGCTGGCGAGATCGAGATAACCGCCGCCGTTGTAACGCAGGTCGAGAATCAGGTCGGTGACTATTGCACTGTTGAGACCATTGAGCGCGTTGACCGCGTCGATCAGCGGTTTCTCCGCCGTTGCGATGTGATCGTTGAACTGGATGTAGCCAACCGCGCCGGACGCGGACGGGAACCAGGTGACGATGGGCACGGGCGTATGCGTCACGCTGGCCGAGCTCATCGTGACGGTGCGCGTATTGCCGGCCGTGTTCCTGACCACGAAGGTATGGCTCTCGCCGGTTGCCTCCGGGAACAACCCCGCGTTGAGCGTGTTCACGATGGCTTGCGTACCGCCGTTCACGGCGTCGGCGCCATCGACCTGAAGAATCTCATCGCCGCGCACGAGATTGGTGGCGGCCGTCGTTCCCGGATCGGTGTACGCAACGACGATGCGACGCGGTGGCGTCGGTGCGAGCACCGCGAATTCCGCGCCGTAGCCGGCTTCGATGCCTCCCTGCGAGAGCGCCTCCCAGACGTCGGTGTCGTAAGTGAAATGGAATTTGTCCTTTGGGGCGCCCGACGTGGTGGTCGCCAGGGTTTTGAGCACGTCGAAATAGTCGGGGGTGGCGTACAGCGACGGGTCGCGATCCGTCACTTCGCCGTACCAGAGATACAGCTCGTTGGTCCAAGAGCGCAGCCAGTTGTTCTGGTCCGTGGCAGTTCCGGTGCGATCGGGGGTGCCCGGCCGCGGGGCGACGCAGCGCGCCTCGTAGACACTCGAAGGCTGATAGACCCCGGCCTGCCAGCTCGTGCCACCGGGAAAACTGCCGCCGCCGCCATTTCCGCCGCTACCGCCGTCGCCGCCGCCTCCGCAGGAGGCCAGGGCTCCGAACAGCGGGAACAGTAACACGCTGAATACGTAGTCTCTTTTCACCGAGAATCCCTCTAAACCAGCTCGCGGGCGTTATGCACCACTATGCACCCGCGCAAGCAAACAACAAATCGTCGCCGCCAAGCTACGGTCCAAGTCTCGTTCTATTATTGCAGCGGTCATGAATCGTCATCTTCGACCGTTCGGACTGAAGTTAGGTCCCCTGACCGCAGGGGCAGTCTATTTCCCATTGCATTTTTTTGCCGTAGGTATTGGCCTCACGGTGCTGATCGCACCTCAGGGGGTGGGGGTGTTCTGGCCGGCCTCCGGCACCCTGTTCGCCTTTCTGCTGCTGTATCCCGCCCGCTACTGGCTGGCGCTGCTGGCTTTCGGATTCGTGGCGGAGATGTCCGCACATGAATTGTTCGCGCCGCAGATTCCCTACACCGTCTCCGGGCTCCTTTACTTCGTGAAGTTCGCCGCGGCGTTGCTGGGCGCGGGCCTCATGCAGGTGGGCGTGCGCGGCCCCATCTCCTTTGCGCGCTTGCGCCACGTGTTGTGTTTTGCGATGGCGGCCCTGTTGTCGACGCTGGCCTGCGCGGTGGTGGCCGTCGCGCTGCGCGCGGGAACATTTCCGGCCGCTCGCGAATTCTGGCTGGCCGTGCAGAACTGGTGGATCGGGGACTTCCTCGGTGCGCTCGTCATCACCCCACTGCTGCTGACGGTGGGATTCCACGGCTTCGCGCTGACCGGCAGGCGCGGTGGTCGCGCGGCGACCTATTCGGCGTTCGGCGTATTGGTGCTGTTGTTAGGCGTGGTGTTCCTGCGGCGCGGCGGTCCCGTGATGACGCCGCTTGACGTGCCGTACATCGTCTACCCGGTGCTGGTGTGGATCGCGCTGCTCGGCGGCCCGCGACGCACGGCGCTCGCCGCCGGCATCGCGGTGGCGGTCGCATCGCTCGCCACGACGCGCGGCTACGGGC
>Ga0193752_1000232_pt1 | contig 62921 bp, 57 predicted proteins | sample H1c1metaG_FD_144924 | JGI IMG/M metagenome (GOLD analysis project Ga0193752, IMG submission 144924) | Soil microbial communities from a riparian zone of the East river system, Colorado, United States - H1c1 | ecosystem: Environmental > Terrestrial > Soil > Riparian zone | place: USA: East River...
TCAATGATCGTCGTCGCTACCAACACGTCGTATTTATAGTCAATGAAATCGAGCATCACCTGCTCCATTTGCTTCTCGTTCATCTGGCCGTGGCCGATGGCGATACGTGCGTTCGGCACGATCTTTTGGACTAGAGCGGCAATCGCTTCGATAGTTTCGACGCGATTGTGGATAAAGAAGATCTGTCCGTTCCTGGCAAGTTCGAGTTCGACGGCAGAGCGAATTACCGATTCAGAAAATTGCACGACCTGCGTGTTGATCGCCAGCCGATCGCGCGGCGGCGTTTCGATCACGGACATATCGCGCATTCCAAGCAGTGACATATTTAAGGTTCGCGGGATCGGCGTCGCGGACAGCGTCAGCACATCTACCTTTTTCTTTAACTGCTTTAGCTTTTCCTTGTGAGCTACGCCGAAACGCTGTTCCTCATCGACGACGACCAGTCCGAGTTTCGGCAGTTTCACGTCGTTCGATAAAACGCGGTGCGTGCCTATCACGACATCGACATCGCCTTTTTCGGCCGCTTCGACGACAGCTTTTTGTTCTTTCGAACTTCGAAAACGCGACAGCAGATCGATCTTTGCGGGGAAGGCGGCGAAGCGCTTTCGGAAGGATTCGAAATGCTGATACGCCAGAATTGTCGTTGGTGTAAGAACGGCGACCTGCTTGCCATCCATCACTGCTTTGAATGCGGCACGCATCGCGACCTCGGTCTTGCCGTAACCAACGTCGCCGATGATCAGCCGATCCATCGGACGACCGGTTTCCATATCTTCCTTCACATCTTCGATCGCCTTTGCCTGATCGACCGTAAGATCGTAGGGAAATGCGTCTTCAAACTCGTGCTGCCACGGAGCGTCCGGCGAAAATGCGTAGCCCTGCACAAGCTTTCTTTCCGCGTAAAGTTTCAAAAGCTCGTCGGCCATATCGCGCATCGCGCGTTTGACCTTTGCTTTCGTTTTCTGCCAGCCGATGCCGCCAAGACGGTCGAGCGTCGGCGACGTTGCTTCACCGGAAGAGTAACGCGAAACAAGATCGAGTCGTTCGACGGGAACAAAAAGCTTTGCGTCGTCGGCATAGATCAGAAGCATGAACTCGCGTTCCGAACCCTGCGACGAGATAACCTGCAAGCCTTCGAATTTACTGAGGCCGTGATCTATATGAACGACGTAATCACCCGGTTTTAGATCGCGAAAATCGGAAATGAACGCACCTAACTTCGACCGGCGGCCTTCGTTCGTCGTACGTCGCGTTGCAGGCGAGGCCGCGTCCGGCGAAACCGTCTCGCCGAAAATGTCCGCCTCGGTGTAAACGATCATTCCCGCCGACGGGATCTCGAAACCGCTTGAAAGCAGGCCGACAGCGATCGATCCGTGGGGAATGTCGACCTCGTATTCACGCACGATCTCTTCCAGACGCTCGGCAATGCCGGATGTTTGCGCGACGATCTTTGCCGCACTCTGCGAATTAGTTTGCGAAACGAACGCCGCAAAGTCGCCATGAAAATTTCGGGTTGAGCGTGACTGGATCTCGATGTCAACGGACTTTTCGGCGGTCGAGAACAAGAATAGCGGCTCGACTTTATGATTCGGAAGAGCGGTTCTTAACTCCGGATTGTCAGAGACGGCAAATTCCTCGTCGGTCGCGGCGGCTACTTTTCCTAAAACTCGTAATTCTACGCGCTGATTTTTCTCAAAATGTTCACGTAGGGCATTCGGCTCGATAAAAAGCTCGGACGGCGGAAGGCCGATCTCGCCGGATTCGTTGAGCGAACCATACCTGCGTTTCAGGTTGTCGTATAGCGAGGCGAGCGTGTGTTCTACGATGGCAGGTTCATCTATCACAAAAACAGCGTCGTTCAAATAATCGACGACCGTTCCGTTTAGCGGTTTGACGAGCGGCAGCAGAAATTCCCAGCCGGAGAATGTCTCGCCTTCATCAGCAAAATCGGTGCGGTCGCGAAGGCTGCGGGCGACGTTGCCTGTGTCAAACTTTTCGCGGGCAAAGAACGCCCAATCGCGAATATCTTTCTCCGACGCTGCAAACTCGCGCATCGGGGCGACCGAGGTTTCCTTTAGCCGTTCGGTCGAGAGCTGCGTTTCGGCGTCGAACACACGGATCGAATCGACAGTGTCGCCAAAGAATTCGATTCGCACGGGAGCGTCGGCGTCAGGCGACCAGACATCCAGAATTCCGCCGCGTACCGAAAATTGGCCGATGTTATTGATCGGGTCTTCGCGAACGTAACCAGCGGCTGAAAGCCTTTCAACTAGATCGTCTGGCGAGAAGTCTTCGTCAATCTTTAGCACGGCCCCGAGCGACCGCAGTTCATCCGGTTTGACCGTCCGGCCGACGAGCGAACGGGCCGACAGCAGAAGATACGATGGCGACACTTGCGTCATTTGCCACAATGCCAGTGCCCGGCGTTCCATTGTTTCGGCATGCGGCGAACTCCCCGAGTAAACGTCCGTCTCGAACGAGTGAAGGCTGAGGATCGCGACGTCGTTTTGATCGCGCGTCCAAAAGTTTAGATCGGATTCCCATGCGTCGAGTGTCGCGTTCGTGTCGGTTACGATCACGATGGTATTTCCCGACGGTACGGCGACCTGTGAGAGGACCCAGGCCTTTGCGGCGACCGATGTCAGCCCGTCGAGCGCGACTATCCGTGAGCCGCTGTCTATCGCGGCCTGTAATTTTTTTATCTCGGCGACCTCGCCCCGTGTTCCTGTCATATAAAACGCACCAAGCCACAGAGAACACCCGAATCGGCATTCAACTGCGGTACATTGATATTGCCACAATTCGCCGGAGTTTGCCGTGCGCGAAGCGGTTTTCTATAATCAGGGATTCGTCAGGCTTATTGCAGAAGCCCGCATTTATTGCAGAAGCCCGCGCGTGAGCAAGGGCGTAACGCGCAACTGACCCGACACACTTTATGAGCATTCCTCAATTTGAAGAGATCGTCGAACAAAACGACCAGACCGAGGCTCGGCGCGAGCATTTGGACAAGCTGCGCGAATTGGTCGGCAATGTTTATCCGAATAAGTTTGTCCGGTCGAACATCAGCGGCGCCGAAGACACGATCTCGGCGATCAAATCGTTCAAAGCCATCACCGATGTCGAAGCCGAAATGGCGGCGGTCAAAGCGGGTCTAAAAGAAGGCGAACGACCGCCTGCGGAAATTAAAGATGCCTTCAACGAACGCCTGAAAACGCTCGGTTCTATTCGGATCGCCGGCAGATTGACAACACCTCCGCGTGGAAATTTCGTTCATCTGACCGACGGCATTGCGAAGCTGCAGATCTATTGCAACAAAAAGGAAGCGTTTGCGCTTATCCGCAACGATGCTGAAAACACGCTCGATACTGAAAACGGCTGGGCGGCGTGGCAATTGATAGATCACGGCGATTTCGTCGGTGTCGAGGGCTATCTGTTTGTCACGAACACGGGCGAAGTTTCGGTGCACGTCGAAAAACTGCAATTCCTCGCCAAAGCGATGCTGCCGATGCCGGACAAAATGCATGGAATTGCCGATCCGGAAATTCGCCAGCGTCAGCGTTATGCCGATCTGATCGCGTCCAGTCTGCAGGTCGAGACCGAAGGTTTGACGACGCGGCAGGTCTTTGAGACGCGCGCAAGGATAATTTCCTCGATGCGGTGTTATCTGGAAGATCACGGCTACGTCGAGGTCGAAACGCCGATGCTTACGCCAAAGGCGACCGGTGCGGCGGCCAAGCCTTTCGAAACGCATCACAACGCACTCGACATCAAACTCTACGCCCGCATCGCCCCCGAACTCTACCTAAAACGCCTAGTCGTCGGCGGCTTCGAAAAGGTCTACGAACTCAACCGCAACTTCCGCAACGAAGGCATCTCCTACAAGCACAACCCTGAATTCACAATGCTCGAATTCTATTGTGCCTACATGGACGTGAACGGGATGATGGATTTCTGCGAACAGATGCTCCTCGAAGGTGTCGAAAAAGCGACGGGCAGCCGGACGGTGAACTACCAAAATAATGAGATCGATTTCAGCAAGTTTCAAAGACTGTCGATGAAAAATGCGATCGCGCTACACCGTGACCCGGATTTACGTCAGCTAGGAAACGATGAGTTCGATGAGAAATGGCTCGAAAATCCGATCTTACTTCGAGCGTTGTATGTTTTCAACGACCTACTTGCTGAACAACAAAGTAGGCGTGGTATTACTCCACCAACTGATCAGTATCGAAGACAAGTGGTTTTGGAAGTAAAGGATAAATGTTGGGAAGAAGCCAAGCGGCTCGCCGAGTCCGTCTTATCTAAAATAGAGCCAGATGAATTTATTAAAGAGCGGCCACATCTTTATCTCCCGGTAAATCAGCTTATTGCATGTGAAACCGAGGCGGCTACGGAGGCGATGGTAATAAGCTATCTTTTTGAAAGATATACCGAAAGACACATAATCCAACCGACATTTATCATCGACTACCCAAAATCTATATCCCCGCTGTCGAAAGCGTCGCCCGCGAATCCAAACATCGCCGAGCGTTTCGAGCTTTTCATCAACGGAATGGAGGTCGCGAACGGTTTTAGCGAATTGAATGATCCGAAGGAGCAGTACGAGCGTTTCAAGGATCAGATGGAACAACGCGAGGGCGGTGACGAAGAGGCGATGGTGCTGGACGAGGACTACGTGCGGGCGCTCAGCTACGGAATGCCGCCCGCCGCCGGCATCGGCATCGGCATCGACCGCCTTGTAATGCTGCTCACCAACAAACACTCCATTCGCGACGTCATCCTATTCCCGCACCTGCGTCCGGAAAAGAAGCAATTGGCCACAGAGGAAGATCAGGAAAATTAACCGCAGATAAACGCGAATACACGAGAGATACTGGTAAGAATGTTATCTGTGTTTATCCGCGTCCATCTGCGGTTGAAAATCCCCGTAATGAAGGCTTTTGCCCTTACAACCTTTGCCCTAACGGCCTTTGCTTTTAATTCGATCCTCTGCCGTATGGCTCTCGGGACCGAAGAGATCGACGCTGTAAGCTTTACGGCGGTGCGTTTTTTTTCCGGTGCCGTCACGCTTGCGATTCTCCTGCTCGCATTCGGTAAGACGCGAAATCCGCTGCGAACCGGACACTGGCTGTCGGCTTTTTTCCTTTTTGCCTACGCCATCTGTTTTTCGCTCGCCTATCTCGGCCTGACGACAGCCACCGGAGCTCTCATTTTGTTCGGCTGCGTTCAGATGACGATGATCGCCGTTGCGATATTCAACGGCGAACGACCATCGTTATTGGAATGGATCGGCCTGATCGTAGCCGTCGGCGGGTTGCTATATCTCGTTTTCCCGGGATTATCGTCGCCGCCATTATTTAGCTCGCTGTTGATGGCCGCCGCAGGCATCTCTTGGGGATTTTATACGCTTCGCGGAAAGGGAAGCTCGGACCCGCTCGGCGATACGGCAGGGAATTTTGTTCGCACGCTGCCGTTCATTGTAATCGTTGCGTTACCGTTTCTGTCGCGGACGCATTTGTCGATTAGAGGCATCGTGTTAGCTATTCTTTCAGGAGCGATCGCATCGGGAATCGGCTACACCGTCTGGTACGCTGCTCTGAAATATCACACCTCAACCCGCGCCGCCGTCCTGCAACTAGCCGTGCCGGTCATCGCAGCCGCGGGCGGTGTGGTATTGCTCGGCGAGGTCGCCTCAATACGACTGGTCATCGCCGCGTTGCTGATTCTCGGCGGAATTCTGCTGACGATATTCGGACGAAAGTCTCTATAAAAATCGGACTGATCTGCTGAATTTCTTTCCCCGCCCAAGCTGTTCGCGTTCGATAGTATGATTCTCATCGTTCGTTCTGTGAGTGCTTTGGCTCTGCCACGTCCCGTCATCGTAAAGCGCCGCAAGCCTGATGACGTCGCGGCCGTATCTTAGGTTCAGCTCATCTATCGATTTATTGAGTTTGTGCCAGCGTTCAAAATCCGGCTGATCGTAGAGGCGTCTTGAAATAGAATCGGCCGGCGTTAATGAATTTAGAATGACGCCTGCCCGTTTGTACTGCATTCCGGGCTGATATACCCGGTCGAGACACAGCCGCACCCATGTATAGATCTCGCTGGTTATGTCCGAATAATAGACGGAGTTATACGAATAGGAATTCGAATAATAATGCGGAACTGGATTGAAGCGGTCGGTCTGCAGATAAACCGTAACATTCTTTGTTGTCAGATCATTCCAACGCATTTTTTCGAGCGCACGAGTCGTGAAATAAAATATCGCGTTCTTTACCTCTCTAAAACTGCTGATCGTTTTGCCGAATGTGCGGGTGTGGGCGATGGATTTATTGTCTTTCTTAGTGATCTCCAACGGGATGCATTTTATGCCGTTAAGTTCCATAACGGTCCTGGCGCCGAACACGTTGAGATAGCCTCTGACCTTTTCGGCATCGGCGTGTTTTAAGTCGAACGCGGTGTTTATTCCGTGTTCCCTGAGATGCACCGCCGAACGTGACCCGACGCCCCAGATATCCTGTACCTCAGTTCCTTTCAACGCCAGATCGGTATAAGGCGAATTATACAGATCCAAAACGCCCTCGGTCTTTTCGGATTTTTTCGCGATCTTGTTGGCAAGCTTTGCCAGCGTTTTAGTTTCGGCGAGTCCGACGGAGACGGGAATATCGGTTTTTTCCAAAACCTTGTCCCGTAGATGAGTGCCCAGTTCTTTCAGTTTGTCCGGCGTGCCGACATCCAGAAACGCCTCATCAATGGAGTAAAGTTCGAGTACGTTCTCACCAAGATCCTCGACCAATATATCGACGATCTGCTCGGCAAATTCACGATAAAGAGCGTGATTGCATGAGATGACGGCAGTGTTGTGTTTTTCCAGCAGTTCGCGTACCTGAAAGAGCGGAGCGGCCATCTGCACGCCGAGTGCCTTCACCTCATTACTGCGCGAAATAATACAGCCGTCGTTATTGGAAAGAACCACGACGGGACGATTTTGAAGATCCTTGTTTACCGCTCGTTCGCAAGAAACGAAAAAGTTATTGCAGTCCACTAGGGCAATTGCGCTTTTACCAGACATGTTTATCTACGAGATAGTGTTGCATATACGGCACTGGATGGCAATGAAAATAAATCCGAAACTGAGGAATCGATCCGAGGTTATTTTTTTGAGGAGCGAACCAGCAGCGAATAGCCGCGATACAACTCTTTTAGTTCCAGTTCTATCTTGCCGCTTTGTTCGAGTTCTCGAAGAAAAGGAATAAGCAGGGCCGGATATTCGACGTGAAACAGCTTCAGCCACCGCTGCAGAAAGCGGCGAAATGGAGCGGGCAGACCGTTTTGATCGTAAAAATCTACGATGAAAAGCTGGCCGCCGGTTTTGAGATTTTTCAGGGCATTTTCGATGGATTCGCGCCAAGACGGGATCATCGAGATCGAGTAAGAGAAGAATATTTTGTCGAAGGGTTCTATAAGGTCAAAGATTTTATCGAAAGTAAAATCATCGGCAAGTGCCGTTCGGAGTTGGATGTTTTTAACGTCGGCGGTATCGACCTTCGCTTGGGCCGTTTCGAGCATCGCTGCGGACGCATCGAGGCCGAAGAGTTTAGCCTCCGGATGACGTTTCCCGAGAATGATCAGATTGCGAGCCGTTCCGCACCCGGCGTCCAAAACACGCTCACCCGGCAGCACCTTCATTTCGGTCAAAAGCTGATCACGCCCAAGCAAATAATACTTGCGCGACAGATCGTAAAAGTACCGCTGAAGACGATACATCCGATCCATATTTTCGTGAGTGTTGCTCATCGTTATAAGGGATAGGTGATGGGTGATAAGAAAAATCCCATCACAACTACGTAAGCCGGGCGCGAACAGTTTTTGAAAGACCGACCAGCATTCGAGCGATAGTATTTATCTCCTGATAGATGTGCTCATAATCGTCGCTTTGGATATAACCCAGATTTTTCGCGATAAGCAATTCAGTTTCAAGTTCACTGGATGAACCTTGTGAAATTGCAAGAAACTGGCAGAATTCCTTATCTGTTTGCCTTGCGGCACCTTCTGCTATGTTTGCCGGAATTGAAACTGCTGCCCGCCTAATCTGCGATGTGAGGCCGAACCGCTCGTCAGCCGGAAATTGCTTGGTAATTTCGTAAACCAAAGTCACCATTTCTATCGCCTTTTTCCAAACGTCTAGCTTCTCGTGCGGCCGCATCCTCTTCTTCCTCCTATCACCTATCCCTTATCACCCATCACATATAAGTGAAAGCCGCCGTAGATCGATGCACGATCTTGTTTGAACAATTCCTCGGACCATTCTTTTTCGTAATGAAATTTGGAACGCAGATCTTCGGGCAGGTTCGTTTCGATCGGCGAACCCGCGCTGGCGGTGCGGAAGATGATGCGTGAACCCGGCTCGCCTTTTTCGGCGATGGCGGACCAGAGATCGGTCATCACCCCGGCGTTCATCCAATCCTGTGCGTCGAGAAAAACAAAGCGGTTGAATGTTCCGGGTTCGCTGTCTCTGATAACGTCTGTCGCCGAACCGATCTTCGTCGTCAGGCGACCGGCATTTGCCTTGAGAAGTTCGTATTTCGCTTCCTTCAAATATTCGGGCACTGCCTGGCGGTTCTCGGTGTCGTACTTTCTTGCGAATGCCTGCCACGCGAAATAGTTTTCCTGGATAGGGTAATCGCAGGCGAGGCGTTTGGCGCGTTCGCGATAGATGTCGATCACGGTTTTGCCTTCGCCGATGTCTTTTTTCAGCTCGTCATATTGCTGCGGCGGAATGCCGAGGCCGAACATCGTCACCGGCAGTTTGCCGAGCGTCTTTATAATGAACGTATCGAAAAACGGATCGATGTGTTTCGCATAGAGAGTTTGCTGTTCGTCAAAAGATTTCGCTTTTAGGACTTCGCTCGGATTACAGCCAAACAGGTTAGCGACCTTGTGAAAAAATCGCAGAAAATACCCGTTACGCGAATGCTCGTACAATCCGGCATTAGTAAAAAAACTGATGCGGTCGCCGTAAACGACGCTGCCGCCAAGCGTGTTCGACTGCCAGAAATTTCGCGTGTCCTTGTCGAGGTCTTTTTGAATATAACGCAGGTAATCCGTTTCCGTGTTCTCGCCTTTTCCCGCTCCGAAAAAAGCAAAGAAATTTTCGTAAGAGGGCAACTTCTTTAATGCCGCGAGTTTTAGATTCAAAAGGTAAATATGATGCCGGTTAAGATCGACGGCAGTGACAGACTCGGGGCTTTCCACTAAATAGTTGAGGGCGTTGCAGCCGCCGGACGAGATCGTCAAAATTCGCGAATGTCCGTCGATCTTTAGTGCCTCGATATCGACGCGCGGATCTTCCCATATCTGGTTATAGACGAACGCATCAAACCAGACCGCAAACATCTTTTGCAGCAGTCCTTGTTTCGATGATAGTTTTTCGTTCTGGACGGCGGAGTGAAGTGTTGTTTCGCTCATTTATACTTTAACTTTAACCGCAGCGACACTTGAGACACCGGGAAAGAGCCAATTTCAATTCTTAAATCTCTGCGTCTCCGCGTTGGAAAACCCTTTGTTTTACTCGTTAGCCATAACCTCGACCGGATCGATCGCGGATGCACGCAAGGCTGGATAGAGTGCACCGATCAGGCTTCCGACGATGGCGATCAGCACGGCTGTACCGACCCAGCCGAGGCTGAATTCGAATGCGAGGTCGAACGCACGCCCGATCACGACCGAAGCGATAAATGCAACCGTAACGCCCAGCAAAACGCCAAGCACGCCGATCATAAACGCCTCGCCCTCGATCGCACGGATGATAAACATTTTAGACGCGCCCAGCGATTTCAGGATACCGATCTCTTTGCGGCGTTCCGTGATGGTCGTGTACATCGACAGCAAAACGAAGATCGTGCTGACAAATGCACCGAGGCCGACCAATACGCGGAGAAAAGTATTTAGTGCCGGAATGCGATCCTGCGCGTCGATGATAAGGTCGCTTGTGAGATTGATCTTGTTTCCGGGCAGCACCTCGTTGATCTTTGCGGCGACGGCTACCGGGTCGGCACCGTCCTTTATCTTGACCAGAATGTAGGTGCATTTACCGGGAGCTTCGAGAGCTTCCTGCATCGCCGCCAAAGACATTTTTATACGCGAACCGGAAGGCGGCGAAAACACACCGACGATCTTATATTCATGCCCACCGAAAAGTTTCAGCGTATCGCCGACCTTTACGTTGTCTTCGACCAGACGGCGCTCATCGAGTACTATTTCATCGTTGGCAACAGCCGCTCGCCCTTCGGATATTCCGATGCCGTTCATTGCGGAGAACGGAACCCAATCCACGCCGTCGATCTGTTGAATGCCCCAGCGGCCTTTTGTGTCATTCGTCACGTAACGTATGACCGGAACGGTGGACTGCACGCCTTCGATCTCAAGCAGCTTTTGCGAGTACGCCGTGCTTACCGATGCGTTCGAACTGGTTAACTCCATTGCACCGGGACGAGTAAACACTATCTCCGCCTTCCAGTTCGACGCGCGTTTGGCCATATCGTTGGCCATTCCGCGGGCCAGGCCCGTGAACAACACAACAAGCACCACGCCGAGCGCAACGCCGATCACGCTGATAAACGTGCGAAACGGACGGACTTTTAGATTGGCCAGGACAAGTTCAAGCATTTATTTCGAAAAGGCAAATTCGAATTTTATCATCTTCGATCTGCGAGCCATAGTTAATAGTTTATGTTGGCTTTGCGTCCTCTGCGTCCGTCTCGGCGATCTCTGCGTTGGACTGAGTTTTTAACGCCGAGGCCGCTGAGGCAGACGCAGAGAACATAGTTATAAAATCGAATTCCTTCGACTTTTCTATATCGGTAAACAGCTCTAGCCGGGACTGAAAATCCTCATAGAGTTTGTCGTATGTCGCAAATAGATTATCGGTCGAGGCTTCGCGGGTATTTGCTCTTGCTGTTTCGAGGGCGTTGGCTATTTTCCTTTCGCGAAGCGATGCGTCATTGACGACTTCGCGAATTGCATTGGCAAATGCTTCGCCGTTCGGTTCGATCAGCCATGCATTTTCATTTGTCGCGTACGATAATATTCCGCCGGCGTTAGGAGCAACGGTCGGAGCGCCGGACGCCATTGCCTCGAGCGGTGCGATGCCGAATGGTTCCTTGGGGTTCGGATGGACAAAAACATCCGCATTCGCGTAGTAATTTGCGAGCGTTTCCTTATCCAAATGGCCGAGCTGAATGACCTTGTTAGGAAATAACCCTCGAGTTTGCTCTTCTAACCAATCGCTTTGCGGGCCTGCTCCGGCGACCAGCAGCCTGTAATCCTGACTCGGATCTTTCGCCAGTATCTTCATTAGATCGACAAGCAGTCCGATATTCTTTTCCGGCGAAATTCGCCCCGCGTACAGCAGAATGACTGCGTTCTCCGGAATGCCGGAGCGTTCTATCATCTCGAGCCTCACATCGTCTGAAATACGGTCAGGCGTGAAATGGATCGAATCAACACCGCGCGGACAAACAAAGATCCGTTCGCTAACCGGAACGCGGGCCGCCCTGAAAAATCGCCAGCACCAATTAAGAAACGCGTTGCTGCGGCGTGGATTTTTTTCGGGCGACAGAGAATCCTGAAATTCCTCTGCGGTGTAGGTCGAATTTGCGATGTGATAGTCGAAACTCGGCATCGTGTAGTTGCCGATAATACGTCGGGCGAGCCAACTGCCCCATTTCCTTTTCGTTACAAATGAAGCAATGTTGTCGTCCATTCGTTCACACGAAAAATGCACAAGCATTGGGCGGCCCAGCTGCTGAAAGCCTTTTTTACGCACCATCACGCCGAATAAACTCAGCGTATATTTATCCGTGATCTCGACCATATCGGGCATCTCGTCCAACAGGATCTTCCTTATGATCGAGTCCGCGAGCATATACTGCCACGGCATCATCACCCGATAACGCTTGTCGAGGATCGGCGACTGTTTGGCGGGAACGTAGTAGATCTTTGCAAACGGATTTACGTCTTCGACCGCTTCCGTTTCGCCGGGAACGATCAGCCGTACAAAACGCTTATGGCGTTCGGCGGCGGCGAGCAGATTATTATACGACGTGCTGATACCGCCCGAATTCTTATGGTAGTAATTTGTTATGTGAACTGACTTTAGAGTTTCGGATGGCACGGGTGACTTACCTATTTGGGATGTTTGCGGTTAAAAACTATCGAAGCAATTATTACGGCGATCACCATGATGATAATTCCGTTAAATCCCCAGTATTTAAATAACGGGATCGACTTTCCATTGTTGTACGTCCAAAGCGGTTTGTTCGTAATTGCCCATATCATTATCTGTGAGAATAATCCGAAACCGGCGAGCGCAAGTCCGGCCGTCAAAAACGCTCCTCTGCGGAGTAACGACGCGATCTCATTAGGAATGAACGCGCAAAAATCGTACACCAGATGCGGCAGGCTGGACAGATCATGCCAGAAAGACTTGCTGTCTTCTTCGCCGACGATCATCACGTTTCGCCGCATCGCGAACAGAGTGAAAAGCGCCGAGATGATCGATACCGTGATCGACCGCAAGATCGCTTCATCGGTATGGTTTTGCGTCGACGTCAGATAGGCAAAACTTGCCTGAAGAGCGAATTCGAACAGATGGCTGATGACCGGCAGGATCAGCATGATCGCCAGCAAAGCCTTCCACGCCGGTTCAACCCTGCGAAATGACTGGATCAGCGTACCGCCGACACCGGCGAACAAAAATCGAAATACGAACTGGACCGTTGCGGCAAGTATCGCAAGCCTCAAGCTTTCCCGTCCGATCAGATAAGTTATCAGGAAAATAGGGGCCCGAAGCACGCCGCTGAGAATTGCACCTTTGTAGTTCCAATATTTAATGAACTGGGACGGATCGCTCCAGACCTTACGCAGGGCCTCGCCGATGGTATTTGACGGAGGGATGACCGGCGTTTCTTCAAAGGTGATGTCGTTCATTTATTGCTTCTTTGCAGCCTCGGCCACATTTTGTATGCGATCATCTTCCGCGATCGCGATCGCTTCATGATAGGCGGCGTACACACTTTCGAAAACGGCGTCCCATGATCTGGACATCGCATGCTCACGCGATCGGCGTTTCATTTCGTTCAATTTTCCGGCATCGTCCATCAACTGGATAGTATAGCGTGTAAAATCGGCAAGGTCTTTTGCGACGAAGCCGGTTTCGCCGTCTTTTACAATAAATTTTGGCCCGCCCATATCGGTGACAATGGCTGGAACACCAGACGCATTTGCCTCTTGAGCTACGTTCCCGAATGCATCGGTCTCCGAAGGAAATATGAAAAGATCCATATTCGCATAGGCGGCCGAAAGAGCTTCGCCATCGAGAAATCCGGTGAACTCGGCATTCACCATATTCTTTTCCAGATATTCGCGTTCGGTACCTTCGCCCACTATCAGAAACTTGAAGTTCGTTTTTCCCGCCGCCAAAAGTTCTTTTTCAAGAGCGGCAAAGAGACGCACGTTCTTTTCTTCGCGAAGGCGGCCGACAAACCCTAGGCGGAAAATGCCGTCATTTACGGTTCGCTTTTCCGGCGAAAACTTGTCGGTGTCGACGCCGCGGCTCATCAATCTGGAAACGCGTTTTGTTCCTTTTCCAAGCGCGTCGATCAGTTCCTGATTTGGCGATAAAATAACCTTGGGCATCCGGTAATACTGGATCGCACCGTACATTATCTTCCGCTCGGCAAAGTTGGCTACCTTAGATACAAAAGTATCGGGAAGAAAGCGGAGCATTTTCCTGAGCCTGCTGGCCGCAAATTCGTGGATATTCGTATGCCACGAACCGACGAGCGGTATCTGAAGTTTCCAGGCTAGATATGAGCCGACGATGCTGATGTCGTTCAGCCCGGTGATGTGAATGACGTCCGGTTTGAATCTTACAAGCTCACGCATCACCTTTCCGGCGTGACGCTGAAAGAGCGGATCGTAGGCAAGGTCTTCGTCAAGTGAAAAGGAAACGGGTGAGCGTTTGAGAGACAAATTGGTAACGCTGCCGTCCTGCGTTATCTCAGGTTTTTTATCGGCATAAACGCATAGGAACGGGTAATTGTGCCGCTTCGCGTAATCGGTTAGCCGCTTGCTCGTCATCGCGGCGCCGTTTACTTCCAAATATGAATCGGGGAAAAAAGCTGCTCGGATCTGATTACTCACAAAAATGATGTCCCAACAAAAAATTAGAGGCGGTGCTGGACCGCCTCCAGAAAACAAAAATTATTAAGCCAAATTACCCGACCGGGTCCGACGACAGTGTTCCGACAATATCATCGCGATCTATCGTTTTAAACGATGCCTTGGCCGCATCCTGCGGAACACGATCCCGTTTCTTTCGGGCAAGCCGAAATATAGGCCGCATACCTGGGCTTCCTAAAACACCTAGCGTCCATACTGCACATCGCAGCCACGGCGGACCGCCTCGATCCCATCCGTGCGATGTGAGTGAGCGAACGCCGTTACCGTCACCCGCATCGTAGAAAACGCGTTCGTACCATTGCTGCCTTCCTTCGCGGAAATGCGGGTAGTGCGAAAGGATCTCCGCGAAAGACTCAAGCTGTCGCGAGTGCAGCGGTTGTTCGTACGCGGGCATCAAAACCACCTGACTTCGTTTTTCGACCCTGATCTCTTCGACGAATTCTTCGAACGTACTTGCGTCGGTCAGATTCAGAACTGTGTTCGGTTTGCAGCCGTGCCTGTCGCCGCCTGTCGCGATCGGAATTCCCATCGCTTCCGCCAGTTCGATGACGGCCTTATTTTCGGACCATTTCCGGAACCCGTTAATTTCCAATGCGTGAATCCAGCGGGCGTGAAGCCGCAAAAAGTCTTTGAGCAATGCCCGATGGCGTTCTTTGCCGACTATCTCGATATCCCACAGTGGATGATTAAGAATTACGAGTACCTGCGGTATCTCATTGAGCAGGGCAAACATCTCCGTCAGCTTTTCGTTTGTATGATTTTCCTCGTTAAAGGTAAATTCGAGCAGCGTCTTGGTCAGTTCCGCCGCGTTCTCCTTCGGCAGGTTGTGGACGCCGACGTGAAAAAATCCATATTCGAACGGAACGGTCCATTCCATTGAGATCGGGGCATGTGTGTTCGGCGTGGTTTCGTTAACTTCAAGCGGAGAATCGATACTGTCGTGATCGGTCAATGAAATTATTGCGTTCAGGCCCGCATCGGTCATCTGCTTTTTCTCAATGTCATAGACGCCCTGACCGGAAAGCGGCGGCGACCAATACGAATTAGAAAAATCTATTTCTCGGCCTGTTCGGGCGAGATATTTTCTCTGCTCCCGCCTCCAAAATGTGGCGATGATCGGCAATTGCTCAGCGTAATGCGGGACAAAATCCAGCATTTCCTCTGAGAGTTCGGTATGGCAATGGAGAGAAACGCCCGTTTTTGCCTTCGATGTGAGGTTTTCGGCCTCGCGAAGTATGTGCAGTCGTGTTCTTTCTAAATTCATTTAATTTCTCCGAGTTCTACCTCGATCAAACCATATAATCTACCAAATCTACCATTGCAAGTAAATTGAGGCAGACCTAACTCGAGGGTGATGTCCCCTAATACAAAACTACGTATTCGAGCATCCAATCTAACGTTCGCATATTAAGATGATGTAAAGACGGAAATTATTTCAGAAATTTGTCATAAACATTATTTTTGCGGTGTTTTGCTATCAGATACGGGAAAATCCCTCAACATTATCTGGAGACGAAATTATGAGCTGGTTATATACGATCGTTTTTGCGGGTTTGATGTTTTCATCGAGCAGCGAGGTAGAAGTCAGTAAAATAGGAACTAATGTTAAACAGGCACCGGCCGTCAATGCCGCATTTGATGAAACAGAAAAATTCGAACAGTCATATCCGCTGTCGGCAAATGGCCGTGTAAGTGTTTCGAATGTTAATGGTTCGATCGTGGTCGAGGCGTGGGACAAGAATGAAGTTCGCCTTGAGGCTACAAAGATCGCCGACAGCAAGGAAACGCTTGGCGATGTCGAGATCAAGGTTGATGCCCGCCCCGATTCCTTTAGTGTCGAGACCGAATATAAGGATTGGAAGTGGAGCAATAAGGACGAAAAGAATCGCAGCCGCAAGATCGAAGTTCAATTCAAATTGATGGTCCCGCGAACGGCGATCCTGAATGAAATAGAGACCGTTAACGGTTCTGTTTCCGTATCGAATTTCGTCAATTACACAAAGGTTTCGGCCGTGAACGGCAACGTAAACGCCGGTAATCTTCGCGGTACGGCAAATCTTTCCACGGTTAATGGCGAAGTGATCGCCGATTTTGACAGACTGGAACAGGGAAGCAAGATCAACTGCGACACCGTAAACGGCAGCGTTAATCTGACGATACCGTCGGATGCGGACGCGACGATCAAGGCCGATTCGCTGAACGGAAATATCACGAACGAGTTTGGCTTGCCGGTTCGCAAGGGTGAATATGTCGGCCGCGATCTTTATGGAAAGGTTGGCAGCGGCGATGTGCAGATACGGCTCAACAGCGTAAACGGACCGCTTGCCGTCAATCGAAAAAAAGACGGAAAGAACGTAAATCCCTCGACCAACCTTTTGCCCGCCAAGCGCGGAAACGATAAGTGGGACGATGACGATTCCGAAAATGTTCGGTTGAACACCGCGAAAATGAACCGTGATATTGCCCGCTCGATGCGCGACGCAGAGCATGTCACGGCACAAGCGACTCGCGAGGCTGGCAGAGTTACAGCAGAAGCAATGCGCGAATCCGCCAGGGCAATGAAGGACGTCAACATAAACCTCGACGGCCTAAAAGATCTTAATATCAATATTGACGGTAAAGCGATCGAAAAACAGATCGCCGACGGGATGAAAGCTTCAGGCTTGGCGATGGCCAGAATGCGCGATGCCCGCTGGATGGAATCTTCGCCCGCCGTCGAACGAAAAACTAATACGTTCACCGTAAAAGGGACGCCCAAGGTAACGGTGGATGCAAAAAATTGCAGTGTACGGGTTCGCGGCTGGGATAAGCCTGAGGTCAAGTATGTCGTCACAAGCGTGGATCGCCAGGGCCGTTCGCTGGTCGATGTAGAAGAGACTCACAGCGACACGGATGTTTACCTAAAAGTGAAAAGGAACGTACCCGCGACGAATGTGAAGGTTTTTCCAAACGCTATAATTCCCCCTGTAAAAGTAGTTCCTAAAGGCGTGGAGAATGTAAACATCGACATCGACGAGGAAGAGGCCGTTGTTGAACACAAAGACGGTAAAACCGAAAAATTCGATCTTGGCATCCCCGCCGAGAAGGCTGAATTTGAGAAGAAATACGGCAAGATTATGTCGCCTCCATCGCCTCCCGCACCGCCGCATGCTCCTGAATTCGACTTTGATTTTGACTTTAACTTCGACGACCAGGACATTCGTATTGACGTATTTGTGCCCAGAAAATCGAATATCAAGATCATAACCGAAGGAGAGATCAGGCTCGAGGGAGTTTCCGGCGAGATCGATCTTGTCGGTGATAACGGAGCGATCGACGTTCGCGGTTCCGACGGGAAATTGAATGTTTCCAATACTGATGGAACTGTGCGGATCATCGGCTTCCGCGGTGACCTGATCGCAAAAACGAGTGACGGCGAAGTATATATGGACGGCGATTTTAACAAGATCACCGGCGAAGCAAGCGACGGCAGATTCGTTCTGACCGTTCCCGAAAACATCGATGCGGATATCGTAACGCCGGGAGATCGCTTTGCCATCGAAGACCTTCCGAATAACAAACAGCTTTCCGACAACAACTGGAGATTTGGCAAAGGCGGCCGAAAATATTCCTTCTCCAGCATGGATGGTTCGCTTCTCGTACAGAACCGCGACCTTGTCGAAGACGGGAAATAGTATCAAGAGACTGACTGAAAAAGGCGGCCTCTTTGTTGATTTGATCTCTTTTTGACCTATTTCGTGGAAGAAACTCTTAAGAAAATATCCACGAAACACACGAAAGAAGAAAGCAAAGCACAAAGATGTGAAAGGCCATCGGATCAATTTTCAGACGGCCTCTATTTTTTGAAACTATTTGACCCAACATCCGTTTTAGTCAGGTAGGTTTCGATTTCTCTATCATCCTTTTTCCGTATTAATTTTTTTTCGATTTATAACTCGTAATGAAGAAGTTTTATTTACTTTTTGCCTGTCTGATCTTTGCAGGTTTGGCCAACGCACAGCCAAGCCCGACACCTGATGCGGCCATGACCGCAAAATTCGCGGATGACGCCAAAAAAGCCAAGAAAGACGACCGCGTATTAAAGATCGGCAATGTCCCTGTTCCGCCGGAAAAGGCGAGCCCGATAGGCGTTCCAAAGATCGGCCAGCCTCTTGTGATAGACGGCAAGGTGGACGAAGAGATCTGGAAGGACGCGGCAGTTTTTAAGGACTTTTTCCAGACCTATCCGGGCGACAATACCGCACCGTCAAGGCCGACCGAAGTCTACATGATGTACGACGAAAAGCATTTGTACATTGCATTCAAGTGTTGGGACGAAAAGGACAAGATCCGCGCGACGGTGGCAAAGCGTGACAATGTTTTTGGCGAAGATAACGTCCGCGTCTGGCTCGATACATACGACGATCAACGCAGGGCGTATGTCCTTGGGTTCAACCCGTACGGCGTGCAGCAGGACGGAATTTATACCGAGGGACAAGGCGCCGATTTTTCCGTCGATATAGTGATGGAATCAAAGGGCGTGATCGAAGATTGGGGCTGGTCGGTCGAGGTCAAGATCCCGTTCAAATCTCTCCGATACACGGCAGGTGCCGGCAAATTTTGGGGCTTCAATGCCGCACGAAATATCGACCGGTTCAATGACGAGTTCGACCAATGGCTGCCGGATGACCGCAATGTATCGGGCTTTCTGATCAAGCACGGAAAGGTCACCGGCCTTGACGGCATCAAGTATGAAAGAACTCTCGAGGTCGCCCCGAGCGTAACGATATCTCAAACGGGAAGCAGCAAACGCACAATACCTAATGCAGGCTTTGCGACGTTCGGCAGGTTTGATCCGATCTTTAATCTGATCGGGCTTCAGGATCCGGGCCGCTTTGTAAATGACCCGATAAAATATGAACTCGGCGTTAACTTGAAATATACGATCTCGCCGAACGTAACTCTCGACGCCACGATAAATCCCGATTATGCCGAGATCGAAGCCGATGCTCCGGTCGTTACGGCCAATCAGCGGTTCCCGATATTTTTTGAAGAGAAGAGGCCGTTCTTTCTGGAGGGCAAGGACATTTTTAACTCTCCCCTTTCTCTCTTTTATTCTCGAACGATCATCGACCCTGATGTGGCAGTAAAACTTACTGGAAAGACAGGCAAGACGACATTCGGTTTTCTCGCCGCATCGGACAACGCTCCCGGCAATTATAACGAGGACGAACGCGGCGAACTGCTCGCCTGCCAGAACAACCGTGCCTACTATCTGGCAAACGCAATAGAACCGCAAGGCTGCGGATCGATCGAAGGGCTTCTCGACAAGAATGCGACATTTGCTGTGCTTCGCCTGAAACAGGATTTTGGCAAGGAAAATAACATTGGGTTTCTTGGGACAGCACGCATTTTTCCGACAAACAGAAATTTTGTAGGCGGTTTTGACGGTTATTTCAAGCTGAATCCCAAGACGTATATGACTTTTCAGGTCGTGGGAACGCATTCGAAAAAGAACTTTTACGACCCGAACGACGATGACGTGAGATACCGGGCAGGAAACGGCTTCGGTTATTCCTGGTTGCTGGATTACACAACTGACCGGCATGGCTGGACCGCCGAGGTTTTCGGCCGGACCAAAGATTATCGGGCGGATTCCGGCTTTACGCGCCGCACCGATACCAACAGATTTTTCTTCGCCAATCGCGTCAGCACAAAATCCGAACCCAAGAAATTTTTGATCCGCGCAAACTTTAACCAGTTTGCCAGGTATGACGTGGATTGGAAGGGCCGTGTGCAGGGCGGGTTGATCGGCGGCAATGTGAATATGAACCTGCAGGGCAGCCTGTTTATTTATAGCGAGGGTGGACTGCAATTTGAAAAGATATATGAAGAAGAATTCGGGGCAGCTCGAAATTCTACGCGGCTCGGAGCTTTTGTTGGTGGGCCGACCAGATCATCGAGACAGCCGTATTTCAGCGTTAATTTCGAGAAGAATGTTAGTAAAAAGATCTTCGTTTATGGATTTGTCGGCTCCATATTCAACGCGATCGACTATGATTTTGGCAGCGGACAGCGCTATCCGCGAGCGAGTGACACGTTTGAAAGCTATCTCACAAGCCCGGAATACCAGAATTTTTTAACGCAATTGTACGCATATCGGGTAAATCCGGTCGGTAGCGTGCCGGACGTCTATGACCTCGCACCGCCGCCGGCCCTCGATCCGGGAACGGGCTATCAGTTCGACGCAGAATTAGGCGGAGAATATAAACCAATCGACCCGCTTCGAATCTCGTTCAACTACAGAAAGAGCCGTTTGAAACGCGAAGACAGCGGCAAAGTAGCCTTTGATTCGAATCTTTACCAGATCAAATCGACCTACCAATTTTCAAGATTTACGTTTGTCAGAGCGAGACTGGACTACGACTCGATAAGGCGAAATTACGGCGGCCAATTCCTCGTCGGTTGGAACCCGAACCCCGGCACCGCGTTTTATGTCGGCTACAACGACAATTTCAACTACGGCGGCTTTAACCCTCACACGGGTCAGCAAGAGCCGGGATTTGCACGCAACACGCGAACATTCTTTATTCGAGCTTCATACCTCTTCCGAAAGAGTTTTTAACAAGTTGTTCCTCCTGATAGCGCACTTAGCGGCGGACATTTTCCAGTGTCCGCCGCCTTTTTTTTAATCTTTTTGTCGCATCAATACAACTATTGACTATTCACGCAACACATTCTAAAATCGAAAGGTCGGCGATTCTCGCCCGATCTTTGACAACCAAACCGTGTCAGTAGCCCGCACGTAAGTAAGGGCTCAACGCGGATAACCCTCATTTCAACCGCAACAAAACCAACGAATAGAAATGCGGCTTTTATTCATCTTATTCCTTCTTATTCTGTGGCAGCCCTTCTTTTACCACAGAGCATGATGAACAAGAACGAACAAATCTGAATAAGAAAGCCGGTTCGATTTACATCTGCGAACATATCTCTGCGTCTTTCCGTGCATTTCTGTGTGTTTCCGTGATTTCTGTGGTTTGATTTGTTTCGTGTATTTCGTGGTAAAAGTCTTTTTTTCCACGAAACACACGAAACAGGAAACCGGCCCCAAAAGTGAGACAGATCGAACTCCGTGTCCTTGTTCTGTGCTTTCCGTGTGTTCGGTGGTTCTGCCTTAAAAAACTAACCACGGAATACACAGAAAACACAGAACGAAAGACGCTTAGCCCTGAAACAGGTTTACACACAAAACCTTGAACCTGGAACTTTGAACCTCTTCCCTGTGTTTTCAATAACTTAGCTGTCCCAGCCGCGTTTGTGGGACACTTCGGGACACGCGGGACAGTGGAACGAACGGACAGCGAGCTTGGATTTCGGCGTAGGACTATCTGGCGGCGAAGGAGTCGTTGCCTGTGATGTCAATGAGGTGGCGGGTGTCGTTGATGGCGAGGACGCGGACGTTGTTGCGGCCGCGGACCTCGAAGCGGTTGATGCCGCAGTTAGAGGTGATGATCCAGGGAGTTTGTTTTGTATCGCGTCGGATGGCGCCCATCAGGTGCAGCGTCATAAAGCAGATCGCTCCGGTGTGCGAATAGACGGCGACCTTCTCGCCCTGATGTTTACGCAAGATGTCCCACAGCTCGTTCATCGCACGGCGGACCAACTGCCGGTAGCTTTCGCCGCCCGTTATTACGTGATTAAAATTACGGTTTACAAGAGCGTAATAGTCTTTGGGATGTACCTGCTTGGATTCGTCAAAGGTCAGGCCTTCGAGCACGCCGACGTGGCGTTCACGAAACGATTGCTTGGTCAAAATGGGAATGCCCGTAAGCCGTGACAAAGGCTCGGCGGTCTGGACGGCCCGGTAAAGATCGCTTGAATAAATAGCGGCAACATTCTCTTTTGCCAACGCCTGTGCGGTCACCTCGGCCTGCCTGACGCCGAGATCGGAAAGCGGAGTCGGCCCATGCCCGCCAAATCGCCCCTCGGCGTTTCCGGCAGATTGTCCGTGTCTTATTAGGAAGAGTTTGGTTACAGGCACTTTATTAAAGTTAATGTTAACAAACAATTACAAAAAAAGCGGACTGAGCCGCCTTCTTAACTGCGATTGCTGAGTAAGGCCGCCTAAAGGCGGAACTCCGAACTAGGCCGAGACTGATTCGGCTTTTAATTTCTCGGTTTGGTAATGAGTGCGAAGGGCGTCGATAAAGTCGTCGAGCTGGCCTTCCATTACGAGGTCGAGCTGGTGAACGGTCATGCCGATACGGTGATCGGTGACGCGATTCTCTTTGAAATTATATGTTCGGATCTTTTCAGAGCGGTCGCCACTGCCGACCATCGATTTGCGTTCGCTCGCCTGGGCCTCGTGCTGCTTTAGCTCTTCGATCTCCTGCAGACGCGCACGCAGAACACGCATCGCCTTTTCACGGTTCTTTATCTGCGATTTTTCGTCCTGCATCGATACGACCAGACCGGTCGGCAAATGCGTGATGCGGACGGCGGAATACGTAGTGTTCACCGATTGGCCGCCGGGGCCGGACGAGCAGAACGTGTCGATACGAAGGTCGTTTTGATTGATCTGCACATCGACCTCTTCGGCTTCGGGCAGCACGGCAACGGTGATCGCGGATGTGTGAATGCGGCCTGCAGTTTCGGTTTGCGGCACACGCTGTACACGGTGAACGCCCGATTCGTAACGGAGCTTGGAATAAACCTTATCGCCCTCGACCATCGCAAAGGCTTCTTTGATACCGCCGACCCCGGTATCGGCCATATCCATGATCTCCATTTTCCAGCCCTGCCGCTCGGCATACCGGGCATACATTCTGAGGACTTCGGCGGCAAACAGGGTCGCTTCATCGCCGCCTGTGCCGGCACGAATTTCAACAATTACGTTCTTTTCGTCGTTAGGATCTTTGGGTAAAAGCAGGAATTTGAGAGCCTCTTCGGCGTCGGGCAGTTTGGCCTCGATCTCGGCGATCTCAATGAGGGCCATTTCCTTCATTTCTTCGTCGCCCGAGTCAGCCAGCTCGCGGGCACCTGCAAGTCCTTCCTGAAGAGCTTTGACGTCGCGGTATTTCTCGACAATCTCGCCGAGCGAACGATGCTGCTTCATCAGCTTGGCGTATGTCGACATATCGGACATAAACTCAGGCTGAGAAATCTGCTCGGTCAATTCGTCGTAGCTTTTTTCGATCTGTGCAAGTTTTTCGAACATAGTAAATCTGTTGTCAGTGATCGGTTGTCAGTTATCGGAAAAAACGGTCGAATCAACTAAAAGCTAACTGACAACTGCTAACTGTTGACCGACAACTGACTCTGGTTCCAATTTTAGAGATTCGTCCAAGGCCCGGATGGCAACTTCGAGCTGTTCGCCGTCGGGTTCCTGGGTGGTGATGTTCTGCAGCCAAAGGCCGGGAAGCGTCATAAATTTGAAGATCGCGCTCGACTCTTTTTTGGCGGCGTAGCGGATCACTTCATATGAAAGGCCGGCGACCAGCGGCATTAAGGCGATGCGAACCACCAGGTTCATCCACAGGGCGTCGAACTTTATAACCGAGAACAGCACGATCGCGACGAGCATTACGACCATAAGAAACGACGTTCCGCAACGCGGATGCTGGCGACGTTGTTCCTTTGCGTTTGCGACGTTGAGGTCGAGGCCTTTTTCCCAGGTGAAGACCGTTTTGTGCTCGGCACCGTGATATTCGAAAACGCGTCTGATGTCCTTCAGATACGACATCGAAAAGATCATCACGACAAAGAAGAACATTCGGACGACGCCGTCCGCAAGGTTAAACGCGATCCATGAATGGGGCTTTATCTCCCAAACATAGACCTTGACCATTTCCAGCCAACCCGTATCAGCGGCGATGAAAGGAGCATCTGCCCAGCCGAGTTGGATGAACGCCACATTTGTCAGAATCAGCGGAGCAACGATGAACAGTAGAATGTTGAAACCGAGAGCGAAAATGATCGAGCCAACGGCTCCGGCGGACTGCGACGCTTTTTTCTCTTTCTTTTTCTCAGGCATGATGACCTTGACGGGAGCTTTTGTGAAGTTCTCGTCGGTCGTGCCTTCGGCTAAAACGGTTTGGGCTTCGGCGACCTTTTCCTTCGTCAGTTCTTTTTGAGCCTCGATGTCGTCCTCATAGATCTTTGCCGAAAAGTTCAACGCTTTAATGCCGAGAGCCATCGACTGGATAAGCGTCGCACCGCCGCGAAGCACCGGCCAGCTAAGCCACTTATAGGTGTCGCTCCATTTTGGAAGGCGGTCGGCGGTCGTAACGATCTCGCCGTCAGATTTCCGGCAGGCAATGGCATAGGCCGAGGGCGTACGCATCATTACACCTTCCATGACCGCCTGGCCGCCGACTATAAGGTCGCGTTCCATAGCGAAAAAGGTGTGAATAAAGCGGAGTTTTCGTGATGACATGGTGCTTTTCATAACGACTCTTTGATTTCGAATCACGGACTATAGATGTCTAAATACACCTAACGCCGACCTTTTTTCACCTATCGCCGGCATAATTTCTTACACCATTACGTTTCGGCGCCAAAAGTGTCGGCGTCAGATTGTAACTAGCTAATATTTATCAGTAACCGGTTTAGCCATACACAGCGACAAGCCGTAAAGCCTGTCTGATCTATTATTTAGCTTCTGCCGTAGCCGCCCCGCGGGCATAGCGCTTGTTAAAGCGGTCAACGCGTCCGGCCGTATCGACAAGCTTTTGCTTACCGGTGAAAAACGGGTGGCATTCCGAACAAATTTCGATGTGCAGCTCTTCGCCAAGCGTCGAGCGCGTCTTGAACGAATGTCCGCAAGCACAGGCCACGGTAATCTCTTCGTATTTCGGATGAATATCTACTTTCATTGCTTCTCCTATATGTCTCGCTGTTATAAAGACAATTTCTAATCATACGCCAATATCTACAAAATAGTCAAGATTAGGGGCAGCGAGATATGTTCTGCAGCTCTAAGCCAGCAGATCGGCAAGGTGTTGGTGTTGGATGCCAAAGGTCTTTCGAATGTCGTCGATCTGGATCGCGATGTCTGATAGGTTCGCGGGTCGATCTTGTTTTGTCGCTACCAGCATATTATTTTTTGGAGTATGTTCCGTCGCCACGAATTCGAACATTTTGGTTGCGTAGCCTTTGCTTTCCAGCAGCATCGAGCGAATGCCGTCGGTTATGGTTTCGGCGGTACGTTCGAGCATTGCCGGATGTTTTAGAATGCCGGCGAGCAACTCCGGCGGCCGCATTTGTCTGCGAACTTCCTGATGGCAGCACGGTGCGGCGACGATGATCTGAGCATTTGCGGTGATGCCTTTATAGAGAGCGTCGTCGGTGGCGGTGTCGCAGGCGTGAAGAGCGATAAGAATGTCGATCTCGGTTTCATTTACGTCGGCTATCGAACCGTGGACGAAACTAAGGCCGTCGAAGCCGGAAGCTTTGGCGATGTCGTTGCAGAGGTCGATGAGTTCGACCCGGGTGTCGATGCCGAGAATGTTTATAGGAAGAGCATCGACATTAAGTTGACTATTACGCCCTTGCTCACGCGCGGACTTCTGCATTCGGTCGCCCGGGCGAATGTTCACAAAGTAGTCATATGCGGCAAATGTTAGGTAGCCTTTGCCGGAGCCCATGTCGACGATCTTTAACGAAGCTTCTTCCTTGAGCGACGACTTTTCGTAAAGGCCGTCGAGGATCTCGACGAATTTGTTTATCTGCTTCCACTTGTCGCGCTGGTCGGAGCGGATCTCGCCGCTGTCAGTGGTTATGCCGAGGGCTTTTAAGTAATAAGCGGACGGATCGATAAGATATTTTTTCTCGCGGTCATGGGCTGTCGCCGGTTTGGAAACGAACGTAGGTTTTCCGGCCTTTAGACGTGAATTCTTTTTTCCGATGTCGAGCTGAAAGTCATTTTCGGTCGTAAACAGATGTCCGCTGCGAAAACCGGAATCGAGATATTTGCCAAGCGTATCGACGCCTTCGGCAAAGTCGAAATTCTTGACCGTGTCACGGTTGTCGTAACGAAACTGAACAAACAGACGCTCGCCTTTTTTGGTCTCGACCAGCCGGGCAAAAATCTTTTGCAGATGCTCTTCGCTGCCCTTATAATTAGCTAACGTCAGTTTTACAAAAGTAGCTGCGGCAAGGCTTTTCTCGAGTTCGAGGATGAAATTTTCGATTTTCGTATTCAATATTTTTGCTCATCAAACGAAGAATTAAGGTTAACATATAATGGAAAACAGTCTGGATCACATATCGCGGAGACATTATGTCGAGTCGGTGGCTTACCTGTTGCGAGAGATCTTTGAAGGGTCGCCGGAGGGAGCTCCGAGCGCGTTTCTGGATCGGGGCGTCGGCGTTTTTATCACGCTGTCCGGCGTGACGGCAGAGGCGGCTTCGAAAGATTTTGGCGGGACGACGATCGCCGCGCAGATCGAGCACGCGAAGTTTTACCTCGACCGTATGTGCGAATTCATCAACGGCCGAACCGAGACAGTAAATTGGGATCAGAGTTGGCTGATCGAAACGGTGAACGGCGCTGAATGGAGTGCCTTGCGTGAAAGCGTTGCCAGATCGTATGAGAATACGCTTCGATGTGTCGCGGCCGTCGATGATTGGAATGAAGACCAGGTTGGCCTGGCAATGTGCCTGGTCGCGCATACGGCATATCATCTGGGAGCCATTAGGCAGTTAACGAAAGCTAGTTAGCCACGAATTATACGCATGCCACGAATTATGAAAATCCTTCTTACGCTTAATTAGTGAAATAAGGGCAATTCGTGGCTAGAAAACAATCTTATGAAGAATCTTTTTCATTTAGCATTCCCGGTGCATGATCTCGATGCCGCTCGTGAGTTTTATGGCGGTGTACTCGAATGCGAAGAAGGGCGGAGTTCGGAGTGTTGGATCGATTTTAATTTATATGGGCATCAGATCGTGACGCATTTGGCGCCGGAGTCGGCGGGCGTGAAGGCCAAGAATCATGTCGATGCCGATCATGTTCCGGTTCCGCATTTCGGCATCGTGCTGCCGATGGACGACTGGCAGGCATTGGCGGACAAACTCAAGGCGAAAGATGTCGAGTTCGTTATCGAACCGAAGATCCGTTTTGCTGGCGAGCTCGGCGAACAGGCGACGATGTTCTTTCTCGACCCGAGCGGAAACGCACTCGAGTTCAAGGGCTTTAATGATTTCTCGCTTGTTTTTGCAAAGTAGTTTTCAGTTCTCACTTAGCACTTATCCCGATTTCTTTTCCGGAATAAGTTATATGTGATAGCTGATAAGTGATAGGTTCGAAATATGAAGATCGCATTTTTACTTATTGTTTTTGCCGCTCAGACATTTGCTCAAACATCGACGCGGACGATCGCGGTTACGATAGATGACCTGCCGGTCGTCTCGACGCGGCGTGATCTTAAGAACCGGCAGGAGATTACTAAGAAGCTGCTTGCTCACATCAAAAAGGCGAAGGTTCCGGCGATCGGGTTTGTGAATGAGAACAAGCTATACCGTGATGACAAGCGTGTAGAAGCCGAAGTCGATCTGTTGCGGATGTGGCTGGATGCGGGGCTGGAGTTGGGCAATCATACATATTCGCATCGGAGTGCTGATGCGATAGATGTTAAGGCCTATACCGATGACATTCTGCGCGGTGAGGTAATCACTAAAGAGCTGTTGAAAGCCAAAGGTCGTGAGATCAGGTATTTTCGCCATCCGTTTTTGCAGACCGGCTCGGATATGAAGGTGAAGACGGCGATCTACAAATTTTTATCCGAACATAATTACACCGTCGCTCCGATATCGTTCGACAATGCGGATTACATTTTCTCGCGTGCTTACGACAATGCGTTCGATAAAAAAGATGTGAAATTGATGAAGCAGGTTGGCGACGCATACGTGCCGTATATGGAGAAAAAACTGGATTATTGGGAGCGGCAATCGATGAAGCTGCTCGGACGCGAGATAAGCCAGACGCTTCTTATACACGCGAATTTTATCAACTCCGACTATTTCGACGACCTGGCGGCAATGTTCAAACGGCGCGGGTATAGGTTCGTTACGCTCGAAGAAGCATTAAAGGACGAAGCCTACCGGCTGCCCGATAATTTTACGCGGCGAGCAGGCATTTCCTGGCTGCACCGATGGACGCTGGACAAAGGCCGCGAATACGTCTTGCCGGACGAACCGATGGTGCCGGGTTTCGTTCTGAAAGCTTCTGGTTTCGACTCAGAATAAATGAGAAAAGCTGAGATCGTTATTATCGGCGGAGGTGTTGTCGGAGCGTCGGTCGCCTATTACCTCGTCCAAAGCGGTGCGCGTGACGTGCTGATACTGGAAGGCGAAGCGGAGCAGGGAAGAGGCTCGACCGGCAAGGCGACCGGTGGGTTTCGTGCTCAATTTGAAACGGACATCAATATAAAGATGTCACTTTATTCGCTCGATTTTTTTAGGAATTGGGAATTCGATTGCGAGTACGAACCGCGCGGATATTTGTTCTTCGCTACAAACGAAGCACGGTTCGATTATTTGAAAAGCAACGTCAGAAAGCAGAGATCGCTAGGTGTGAAAGATGTCGAGATCGTAGATGCAAAAACGGTCGGGGAGATCGTGCCCGGAATGAACTGCGGCGACATCACTGGCGGCAGTTTTGGAAAGCACGATGGTTTTATCAATCCGCTGGCGGTGATGAGAGGGTTTACCGAAGGTGCTTTGCGTGGCGGTGCGAAGATCGAGTTTGGAGCGAGAGTCGTATCGATCGGGACTGAAAATGGCCGGGTGCGTACTGTGCGAACGGAAAGGGAAGAGATCGAATGCGAGTCGGTCGTGTTGTGCACGGGGGCGATCGCGAAAGCTTTGGCGGCAACCGCAGGTGTCGATCTGCCGGTCGAGCCACAGCGAAGACAGATCGTTTGGGCTAGAACTGAGCAGCCCTTGCCGCTTGATCTTCCGATGGTCATCGATATCGGAAGCGGGTTTCACTTTCGGCCGGCCTCCCACCACCACTCCTCTGGCAGGGGGAGAGCTTTTGAGAGGCCGCCTAAAGGCGGGACTCAGAACGATCACGATGTCCTCTTCGCGTATCCCGACCCGGATGAACCGTCATCGGCGAATACAAATTTTGACGACGCATTCATCGAGAAGGTTTATGAGCGGGCGAAACTTCGTGCAGGATTTCTTTTCGAATCTGAGGTCGTTCGCGAAAAGTGTCGGGCTGGTTTGTACGAGAACACACCAGATCATCACGCGATACTCGGTGGTTGTGAGGTCAGTGGATTGTATCTGGCGAACGGATTTTCCGGTCACGGTGTGATGCATTCGCCGGCGACCGGCAGAGCGTTGAGCGAGATCATTTTGGACGGAAAAGCGAGTTTTCTGGATGTGAACTGCTTGGCCCTCGAACGATTTGCGAAGGGCGAGATGCTGCACGAGACGGCTTTTATCTGAAAAGGCTTTTTTTAACGCAAAGCCGCAGAGGCACAAAGACGCAAAATTTGGGAAATCCTTAAACTTGGCGAATCGACAAGCTTTCGCCTTTTGCGGCTTAGCGACTTCGCGTCATTGCGTTAAAGTCCTCTTATGGCTACTGCAATTGTCCATCATCCGATCTACGAAAAGCACAACACCGGCCCCGGGCATCCGGAGACGCCGGAGCGTTATCGCGTTGTGATCGACGCTCTGAAAAATGACGAGAAATTTTGGAATGAACTGGTAAAGATCACGCCGGAGAAGGCTCCGCAGGGTTTAGTGCAGGCGGTCCATACCAAGGAGCATTTCCAACGGGTGGAGGGAGCGTTTGCCAATGGGCTGGATCGGCTTGATGCGGACACATTGATCTCGATGCAGTCGTTTGATGCTTCTTTGTTTGCGGCTGGCGGAGCGATTGCGGCGGTCGATGCAGTGATGAACGGCGATGCTCGGAATGCTTTCATAGCGGCTCGTCCGCCGGGACATCATGCGACAGCGGAACACGCGATGGGATTTTGCATTTTTAACAATGTCGCGGTGGCGGCAAGATACGCACAGAATAAGTACAAAGAGATCGAGAACGTCGCCATCATAGATTGGGACGTGCATCACGGCAACGGAACGCAGGGTATTTTTTATAATGACCCATCGGTTTTTTTCTTTTCGATGCATCAGTATCCGTGGTATCCGGGTACTGGTTCGCGGGGTGAAACCGGGAATAGCCGAGGCCTGGGATCGACACTGAATGTTCCGATAAAAGCGCTCACTTTGGCGAGCGTTCAAAGATCGACATTCGAATCCGCAATACAGGAAATCGCGTCCAAGATGAAGCCCGATCTCATATTCATCTCGGCCGGTTTTGACGCCCATTTGACCGATCCGCTCGGGCAACTTCAACTGGAAGACACTGACTTTAGATCGATGACGCGAACGCTTATGCAATGGGCTAATGAGACGTGCGGCGGGCGTATCGTTTCGTGCCTTGAGGGCGGTTACAATCTTGAGACCTTGGGCAAGACGGTAAAGAATCACGTTGCGGAATTGCAGAGCGTGTAAAAATTTTCGATTGAAGTGCGGTTGTGCTATCATCGCTTCAAATATCGAATTAAATTAGCGAACAGGAGAAACTGCGATGCCGGATATTGAAGCCACCTGCGTTCAGTGCAAAGATCTATTTCTCTTTACCGAAAAAGAACAGGACATGTTCTATCAGCGCAATATGCCGCCGCCGCAGCGCTGCTCAAAATGCCGTTCGAAAAAGGCAGCCACGGGCGAGAATGCCCCGACACGTTTTGAGATCGTTTGCGACCATTGCGGCAAGCATGACCAGGTGCCGTTCCAGCCAAAGGTCGGCCGCACCGTTCTCTGTCGCGAATGCCACGAGGCAACAAGATCGCGGGCTAGATTTGCCTAAAGATAATTGTTGCGATAAGGCGCAAAATGCACTAAAGGAATATTTTCTTTGAGCCTTTTGCGCATTTTTGCGGCTAAATAATTTTATATGAGTTTTGAAACCGTTAATTACGAATTGAACGGATCGGTCGCGACGATCCAAACGAACCGGCCCGAGGCGTTGAACGCTCTGTCGCTGCAATTGAGCAAAGATCTCAAATCGGCGATCGAAAAGGCCATTGCGGACGAAGCGCGGGCCGTGGTCCTTACTGGATCGGGGCGTGCTTTTTGTTCGGGCGGCGACCTGCGCGAGATGAAGGCGATGGGCGACAGTGAGGGGAATATCGAGGCCTTTCTTGATTCACCGTTGAAAGCCCTACATGACGTGATCCTTTTGATACGCGAAACGGCTATTCCATTTGTCGCGGCCGTGAATGGCGTTTGTGCGGGAGCCGGAACAAATTTCGCACTTGCTTGTGATCTTGTTCTTGCGGCGGATGATGCCAGTTTCAACGAAGCGTTCGTTCGCATTGGCCTTTCACCGGATTGCGGCGGAACACATCTTTTGCCTCGAGCCGTCGGTTCAAAGATCGCCGCAGAACTTTTTATGACGGGTGGGACAGTAGATGCAAAACGTGCTGCGGAGATCGGGATGATAAATCGTGTCGTTCCCGCCGCTGACCTTTTGCTCGAAGCAGGTAAACTTGCCGGTCAACTCGCCGCCGGGCCGACCGCTTCGTATGGACGCATCAAGCGTATGCTCAACGCTACCTTTTCAAATACCATGGCTGAACAACTGGATCTGGAAGCAGAATGCCAGATCGAATCAGGCCGTGATAACGATTTCAAGGAAGGCGTGGCTGCATTCTTTGAAAAAAGGCATCCGAATTTCACCGGAAAGTAACTCAAATTAAATAAATCTAAATTCTTTACGACCGCGGTTGACATCAGCCGCGTTTTTCGTTTGAATGGTATGAAACTGAAATTGAAAATCGTTTTCAATAAGGTCGAATGAACCAGTCAAACAAATCATTCAGTTTCCAAAAACAAATTTATATAGAAGTTATTACGAAATGAATATATCGATTCGAAAGGCGACAAAGAAGCGCAAGTTACGGGCAAAAGGACGCAGAGGACCGCGTTATTGGGTCATTGCACTGGGCACAACGGGCGCGATCATCGCGTTCACGCTTGGCGGCTGCCACCGGATGATGGTTGGTTACGCGGCGGAACGAAACGGCGCGATGGAGATCACCAGGAATGTGAATGACAATTTCGCTACTTTAGATTTTAATATTCCGGCAGGAACGCTCGAAACCGTACTAGATGCCTTTCAGAAACGTACCAGGATTCTGGTTAATGTTGAGAACGACACTATCCTGTCGATCGCGTCGCCGGGTGTAATCGGTAATTTCACCGTCGAAGCAGCGTTGAAACAGTTATTGACCGGCACGGGTGTATCATACATTTTCCGTGATGCACGCAGCGTCTTGCTCACGGTAAAAGCACAAGAGGCCAACGTCGAGATCAGGGGTGAGAACACCGCTGTCGTCTCGTCGCCGAAATATTCTGAACCGCTCCGCGACACTCCGCAGACGATCAACGTAATTCCAAAAGAAGTTATCGAACAGCAGGGAGCGACCACGCTTCGCGATGTTTTGAACAATGTTCCAGGGATCACATTTACTGCCGGCGAAGGCGGAGCTCCTGCTGGTGATAATCTTACGATCCGTGGATTTAGCGGACGCAACGACATTTATATCGACGGCGTTCGCGATCTCGGCGCCCAGTCACGCGATTCGTTCAATATGGAACAGGTCGAAGTGGTCAAAGGCCCAAGCTCGACATTTACCGGCCGTGGTTCGACCGGCGGTACGATAAATCTTGTCAGCAAACTGCCGAATTTGCGCCGTTCGTTTGCGGGAACGCTGTCGGGTGGTTCTGATTCGACCAAACGGGCGACGGCGGACATCAATCTTCCGTTCTCTGATTCGATCGCGTTTCGCCTGAATGCACTGGCCCACAATTCTGATTTCCCGGGAAGATCGGACGTTCAATATCGAAGGTTGGGGATCGCCCCGTCGATAATTTTCGGCCTGGGAACACGGACGAGATATTCCTTCGCCTATTTCCACATAAATCAGGACAACATTTCGGACTACGGCATTCCCTGGGTTCCCGCGACGAACAATGCTCTCATAGAGTTTCGCGACCGCCCGGCTCCAGTGCCGCGTTCGACCTTTTACGGATTTCTAGACCGCGATAAAGAGAAACTGCGGGCGGATCAGATAACGGCAAGGTTCGAGCATGAATTCGACGACAATATCACGATCCGAAATCAATTTCGTTACGGATACTCACGTCGTGATTCGATAGCGTCACCACCGCGTTTTGCCAATAATAATTCGACTGCTATCAACCGCGAGATGCGATCCTGGCAGGCGACCGACGACATTTATGATAATCAGACCGATGTTACGGCTAGATTCAAGACGGGCGACATTGAGCACTCAGCAGTTTTCGGCGGCAGCTTTGCTTATGAGAAGAACCACCGTCTATTGAGAAGCGCTCCGAATTCACCAACGACCTTGTTAGATCCAAACCCGAATGATACTTACACAGGCGTGATAACGATCGATCCACGGCAACCGGATGCAGCGGCGAATACAGCTGCGGGTTATTTTTTCGATACGATCAAATTCAGCAAGCAATGGGAATTCGTCGGCGGTCTGCGCTGGGATTATTTCGACGTGTCAGGTTTGAACACGGCAACCGTCAACAATCTTCCCGTGCTAGTCCCTATCGAACGCACGGACAAGATATTCAGCGGACAGGCCTCGCTAATTTTCAAACCGATAGAGAGCGGCAGCATCTATGCCAGTTTCGGAACATCGGCGAATCCCTCGCTCGAAGGATTACTTTACGCTCCGGCCGGGACAAATCTTGATCCTGAAAAAACGCGAACCTATGAAATTGGAACGAAATGGGATCTTTTCGGAAGTAAGCTGCTTTTGAGCAGTGCCCTTTTTCAAGTTAATAAAACAGATGCAAGAACTACAGATTCCATAACCGGCCTTGTATCACTTGACGGTAATCAACGCGTTCGAGGGATCGAAGTCAGCGCTACCGGAAATATTACGCGGAATTGGCAGGTATTTTCGGGCTACACGCTCCTAGATAGCGAGATCATCGAATCTCTGGCATTTACCGATGTCCTGGGCATTCGATACTTCGAACAAGGGAAAGAACTAATTAATACACCGCGAAATTCGTTCAATCTGTGGATGACTTACCGTTGGGACAAGTTCTTCTTTGGCGGCGGCGCACGGTTTATTGGTGAGCGGTTTGGGAACAATGTCAATACTCGCTTTGTCGACAATTATTGGGTAGCAGACGCGATGGCGTCTTACCAATTGACAAAGAATTTCGATGTTCGTGTGAACCTTAATAATATCGGCGACAAGTATTACATCGACCGCATCGGCGGCGGACATATTATTCCGGGAGCCGGACGAGCGGTTCTAGTTAGTACGAGTTTCAGGTTTTAGCTAGTTAGGAGTTCCAGCTTTAGCTGGCTTTCCGCAGCGAAGATGCCGCTGAAGCGGGAACTCTAAACGATTATGCTTATCCAAATTCCAAATATTTTGAACGCAGAGCAGACCGCCGCATGCCGGCGGATGCTTGAGGCATCGGAATGGATCGACGGCGGCGTGACGGCCGGGCATCAATCGAAACTGGCAAAAGACAATATGCAGCTGCCGGAGAACGATCCGGCGGCGATCGAGATGGGCGATCTTATCATCGCCGCTCTCGAACAAAACCCTTTGTTCGTTTCGGCTGCTCTTCCGGCGAAGATCTTTCCGCCATTATTCAATAGATATACGGGCGGGCAGAATTTTGGAACGCATGTGGATAACGCGATCCGGCAGGTGAGCGAAACAGGACACCGCATACGCACCGATCTTTCGGCAACGCTATTTTTCTCCGAGCCGGACGAATATGACGGCGGCGAGCTTGTGATCGAGGACAACTATGGTGTGCAACGAGTCAAATTGGTGGCCGGAAGCATGATCCTTTATCCGGCAAGCAGCCTGCATCACGTTACGCCGGTGACACGTGGCGAACGGCTTGCGTCTTTTTTTTGGATACAGAGCATGATCCGGGATGACGGCAAGCGGACACTGCTTTTCGATCTGGATTCGGCAATACAACGTGTTACGGCAGATGCTCCGGAACACGCGTCCGTGATCCAGTTGACCGGCGTTTACCACAATCTCTTGCGGCGTTGGGCGGAAATTTGAGGAAGCACATATGAACAATATAGAAAGCGAAGGGCGAAAAGAACTTGAACTATGGTTCTGTAACGGGTGCGAGGCCGTACATCTTACGGCGGGCGGAATGCGTTTGAGTTTTAATCAAGGCGAATTTTCGGCGTTCACCAAAATGGTTGTCGAAACCTATTATTCAGGATGGTCGAGATCCGAGGGCCAGTTGCTTCCTGCTCACTTCGGAGATCTCGATCATTCGGAAACGACCGTCTCCGCGGAAACTATCCACTGACAATGAAAAGCTTTAGAAAGCTCATATTTTGGCTGCACCTGATCGCGGGGCTTACCGCCGGCATCGTTATTTTCATAATGTGCGTGACCGGGGCGTTGCTTTCGTTCGAGCGAAACATTATCGAATTTTCCGAGCGCGATTCGCGGTATGTTTCCGTGAATGGAAGCGAGGCGAATCTGCCCGTGTCCGAGGTTTTGAAACGGGTCATCGAGGCGCGGCCTGGCGTAAAGCCCGCATCGCTCGCGATCACAAATGAACCCGGTGCGGCTTGGCAAATAAGTCTTGGCCGGGAGGGAATGATATTTGCAGATCCGTTTACGGGCGAGATCACCGGCGAAGGGAATAGATCGGTACGCGGTGCGATGTCCGGCCTGCGCGATTGGCATCGCTGGGTCGCGTTGTCGGGCGACCAAAGGGCGATCGGCAAGGCGATCACAGGCGCGTCCAATTTGCTGTTTCTGTTTATTGCGATCTCGGGCATATACATTTGGGTTCCGCGTGTGTGGGCATGGCGGTCTTTCAAGCCGGTGTTGTGGTTTCGCGGCGGACTGAGGGGCAAGGCACGTAATTTCAATTGGCATAACACGATCGGTTTTTGGACATCGCTCTTTCTGATCGTATTTACGCTGACCGCTACCGTTATCTCGTATCAGTGGGCAGGAAATCTGCTTTATACGATCACCGGAAATGAAGTTCCGCCTGTATCGCCGCCCCAGCAAGGCGGCCCGCCGCAGGCCGAGCCGGAGTTTGCCTTGCCTGAGAACCTTGACACCGTCTGGACGCTCGCCGAAGCACAGGCACCGGATTGGAAGGTGATCTCGCTGCGGCTGCCCGTGACCAAGAATGCTGCCGTTTTTACTATCGACGAAGGTATCTACTGGAACATCTTCGGACGTTCTACGCTGACTGCCGATACATCGACGGCGGCAGTTACCAAATGGGATCCATACGGTGACCGAAACGCGGCTCAGCAGCTTCGCTCTTGGTTTCGGTTCACGCATACCGGCGAGACCGGCGGCTTGGCTGGACAGATCATCGGCTTTATCGCATGTGTCGGCGGGGCATTTCTGGTCTGGACCGGATTCTCGCTCGTGTTCCGAAGATTTGGCAATTGGCTCAAGCGTCGCCGCAATGGCGAGATGCTGGCGGCCGATCAATAAAAAGCTTTCCTGCCTGTTAGAACTTGTAAAACTTAAAGGCACCTCTATCAATGGGGTGCCCCCGCCTTTTTCGCATTTCGGTTCGTTTCCGATTATCCTGAAACAGCCGTGGAATCATTAACATACGGACAACTCATCCGGGGCAACCGGAATTTCCGCAATTTGCTTGCGGGCCAATTCATATCCGAGCTTGGAAATTGGTTCAACTTTATCGCCGGGCTGGGATTGGTGCGTCTGGTTTCCGATGCATCGCCGACGGCGGCCGGCATCTTTTTTCTTTGCAGGGTTTTGCCGTTTGCCGTCGTGTCGCCTATAGCCGGAACATTTGTCGATCGTTTTTCGCGGCGGCAGGTGATGATATTTACCGATCTGGCGCGGGTCGCGGTCGCGTTGATGTTCCTGTTGGTTACGAGCGCCGAAAACCTTTGGATAGCATATGTCGCGACGGTCATGCTTTCGACTTTCGGGGCATTCTTTGACGGAGCTAAAAACGCGACAACTCCGAATCTGACTGGAAAGGAAGGTCTGCTTGCGGGAACGGCATTAATGTTCTCGACGCGGTTTTTGCTGATGGCGATCGGTTCGGCACTTGGCGGATGGGCGGCGGCGATCTTTGGATACGAGATCGCGTTCGTTATCAACGCGGTGTCTTTTCTGCTTTCCGCATACACCGTTTGGCTCATTCCGGAAGAGGCTACCCGCGACGCCGCCACGGGCGAGCGGATGGCGAACAAGGCCGATCGTCCATCGTTTATGACCGAGCTTCGCGAAGGCCTGCATTACACCGTCGCCAACCATTTTGCCCTCACAATTCTACTGATGAATGTGATCTGGGCGGTCGGCGGCGGGGCGATCAACATTATTTTCGAACGCGTCGGCGGTATATATTTTGCGGAGCGAGAAGGCTGGAATCCCGATATTGCCGTGGCGTTACTTTGGACGGCCGGCGGGTTCGGGCTTGGCCTCGGAATGCTGATCGCTCACCGGGCGTCGATCTATCTCGACCGCAAACATCGCCATAGTTGGTTCATCGGCTGGTCGCTGATCGTTCACGGAGTGCTTTTCGCGATCTGCGGATTTATGCCGACGCTGCTGTGGTTTGCAGTGTTCGTCTTTATTTCGCGCGCTTTGATCGGTGTGGAGTACGCCGTTCAGGAAACGCTATTTCAAAGATCATTGCCCGACTATATTCGCGGTCGCATATCGACTCTGGATCGCGGAGCCGAGCTGACCGTTTTTGGCACGGGCAGCTATATTTCCGGCGAGCTAATGTATTACATCTCGCCAATGACGCTGACGATAATTTCCGGAATCTTGTCCGGAAGCGCCGGGATCCTTTGGTTCATTCGCCAAGGAAAAACCAGATTTGGAGAAGAGGAGTAGAGGAGAATAGGAGATCATTTTGTTTTACGCCCGGATGGCATCACCCAAAGATGTCTTTTGGCGATCATTGCAACAAGCATTGAAATGACTTCATCGTATTCAACAAATAAGGTTTTGCCATGTTCGCGATCAATATAACCACATCTCACGGAAAATTCTACCCAAGTCTGAGTTTCCGCTGCTTCACCTTCTGAATCGCTTAGCTTGCTGACAAACGCAGCTTCATATCTCCTCTTTCGCCATGCCTCGGCTAAATTGGAACAAACGGAACGCGACGAGCACCGAATTTGATCCGTAAGTGAATATGTCTCTTCTTTAGGAAATTTTTTTGATATTTCGAATATCTGCATTCCTAGCTCAAAGCTTTTTTGTAAACTTCCAAATCCTGATGACGTATTATTTTTACGCTCATAAGCTAACGGCGAACTCTCCTTAACTCCTTTTCTCCTCATCTGTCTCTCACGCCGTAATAATAACTGCTTTCTTGCCCGTCAGTTCCGAGAAATCCTTTGTGTAAATAGCCTCGACGCGGCGGTGTTTGGCTATGGTGTCGGCTATTTCCTGTGCGGAAATAAAGCCGGTCTCGATGTGGCTGACAGCCCAGTGTGTCAGATGCAATGCACGTTGTAGAGCATCTTCCAAAAGGCGCAGGTATTGGGATTTTGTCTCGACCGGCTGGCCGAATGTGCCTCCCATTGCGGTGTTAAAATCGGGCCAGAAATAATCGCCGCCTCGCATCCATTCTTCACGCCAGGCCTGTTTATCTTTTTCAGAAGTGCGGATCTCGGCCTTTGGCAGACGAAGGAACATTAGTTCGCCGGTGCTTTCGGCTATGAATTCGTCGGGAGCTTTGTTCTGGCAGGCGTTGTTTTGATTGCTGCCGACCGGCTCCGGCAGATTCGTCCAGAGGCGCCGAAAAACATTGGATAACGGCTGCCTCAGTTCGCGAGTCTTCTCGTCGAAAGAGTGAACATAATCGCCGACGGCAAGGACAAGGCTAGTGGCGACGGCAAATTTTAGCGGCGAGTTTAGCCGATCGAGATTTCGGCGGATATTGTCGAACCACCACGCATCCGTCTCACTGAACCAATTCCGCAGGGCCGGATTTAGCGGCTTATAGCCCGGCACATAAACATCTTCCAACACAGCATTAACGTCGTCGTCCGAAAGCTTTTCCGATACGTTTTGGATCACGGCGAGCGAACGGTACCAATCCGATTGGAGCACATCGTTCGACGTGACGCGGATATCGCGACGTTTGAGATATGAGCCGATCGCCGGGTCGCCCGTAAGCGGCATCGCAACCGAATTAAATTTCAAACGATGCAATATGCTCAGCTCAAAAGCCAGCCAGCCGGAAGGTGTAGTTGTCGTTGAATTCTGCATAGCCAAAGTGTAAGGCTGAATGTTCAAGGTTCCAAGTTCAAGGTCCAAAGTTTGTCCCGTTCGTCCCGCTGTCCCACGTGTCCCAAAGTGTCCCACAAAGGTTCTGGGACAGCTAAGTTGTTGAAAACACGCAGCGTGTCCCAAAGTGTCCCGTGTCCCACGCTCTCACTACCACTTTGGTTGTAGAAATCTATTTCAGGTCTAAGCATCTTTCGTTCCGTGTTTTCTGTGTCTTCCGTGGTTTGCCTTTAAAGGCATAATCGCAGAATTTACTGAAATGCCCAGAAAGACGCGGTGACCCGTTTCTTATTCAGATTTGCTCATTCCTGTTCATCATGCTCTGTGGTGAAGAATGCCCGACCACAGATCAAGAAGAACAAGAAGGAACAAGATGAAAAAAGCCGTATCCTATGTTAGAACTAAACGGTTTTTGTTCAGTGTTTTCTGTGTCTTCCGTGGATAGTTTTTTAAGGCAAAACCACAGAATTCACGGAAGGCACAGAATAAGACACAGAGATCCGATCTGTCTCATTTTTATTACAGCCCGCTGTGGTCGAAATGAGGGTGATTCACGTCGATCCCTTGCGTGCGTACGGGCTACCGACACGTGCAGGTTAGGCCGCCGCCAGAAATATTTTAGGCTGTGTTGCGTAAATAGTCAATGCTTTTATAGATGAAACACATCTTGAGTAAGTATATAGATAGGCTCGGGTTCAGTCGTCCACTATCGACAGTTTAGGATTGGAAGGTGGAGTCTAGGGACAGGAATGTTTTGACGACTGTTGGGTCGAATTCTATGGCGGCGTATTCGGTTAGGTATTGGCGCGCCTCATCGTTTGAGCGGGCCTTGCGTCGGGGGCGGTCGTCGGTTAGGGCGGCGTAGGAATCGGCGACGCGGAGGATGCGTGCGGCGAGTGGGATCTCTTCGGCGGCGAGGCGGTCGGGATAGCCGTCGCCGTTCCACCATTCGTGATGCCAGCGGACGAGAAGTTGGACGCCTCGGGCAAATCCGCGTTTGGCGGCTTCCTGTTCGCCGATGACGGTGTGCCGCTGCATATCGAGCCGTTCCTCGGCGGTCAGTACGCGGCTTTCGCGAACGTAGGTGCGGTTCATCGCCATCTCGCCGATGTCGTGGATGAGCGCGGCCTGCTGCAAAACGAAGCGGTCTGGCTGTGCGATCCCAAAGCCGGCGGCGATAGAATCGGCTATCTCGGCGATGCGCAGGCCGTGAGCGTGCGTATAGCCCTCGAACTCATCGATCCGGGTCGAAAGGTCGAGAAGCTTGTCTTCGAAGATCGCGCGTGCCTGGCCGGAACTCTGCATTTAGATAGTTTCGGGTAAATCGGAGAAAGATTCAAGCGAATGTTCGGAGTTCCAGCTTTAGCTGGCAAACCGAGGCCCGCTAAAGCGGGAACTCCAAACTACTAATTGATCTTGGCGAGCATGGCGATCGCTTCTTTGTTGTTGGGGACGAGTTCGAGGAAGCGTTTTAGTTCGCCGTCGGCGCGTTTCATCATATTGCGATCGATCAGGAATTCGACAAGCATCATGCGGACCTTTACATTTTTCGGGTCGAGCTTGGTGGCGGTCTGCAGTTCCGATTCGGCCTTGTGCTTTTGCTTGGGGTCGGCGGAAAGGGCCTTACCGAAGTAGGCGTGGTAAAGCGCGTTCTGCGGGCTGTAGTGAACGGCGCGGGCCAGATATGCGGCGGCGGCTTCATATTCCTCGTCGTTGATCAGGCTGAGGCCTTCTTCAAAATTCTGTAGTCCTTCTTCGGCCTTGCGGTCGACCGGTCCTTCGGCGTCTGCCTGTCCGGCTGCGCGGCGGCGTTCGCGGGCCTCGATCTCCTTGTACATCTTGGCGTTATAGGCGTCGCGCGATTCCGGTGTTTTCAGAATTTCGTATGCGTGGGCAAGTATGGTAAATGCCGTCTGGATGCGACGCAGCACACCTTCCGCTTCGCGATGATAGCGGTCAGGGTGAAACAACTTTGCCAGCGAAAAATAAGCATTCTTGACGACGGCGTTGTCGGTCTTTGCGTCGATGCCGAGCGTGTCGTAATGCGTCTCGGCTTTTTCTACGCGTTCGAGATACTCTTCCAGTGAGATCTTGATCTGCGGCAGCTTTGCGGCTTCCTGAACCGGTTCCGACTGAACGGTATCTGCGGGCTTTGCTTTAGGCTCCTCGCCAACCGGGCCTGCCACGTCCTCCGCGCCTTTTACTTTAGCCATGCGGGCGGTGCGTATGTCTCCGATCTTTGCGGCGGAAAATGCCGCGTTCCACGAACTGCGTGCGAGAAAGCCGCCAAGCCAAAGAACGTACAAGGCCTGCGTAAGTCCGGCCTCGGGCATAGCTGACCTGCCGCGAAGTTCGTCGATCTTTAACGGCATACCGTTGAACTGGCTCAAGATGAATGATTCGTGCGGCTGAAGCTGGATGTTCAGATCCGCTTCCGGCAGCAACGCGAAGCTTTCCTGAACGCTTTTGAATCGCTGCGAGACATGATCGGCCCCGGCACAGCGGGCGTAATCGATCAAGATCTTATGGACATCGACAACGTGTGTCAGGTCGGCACGAGCGCGGACAAGCGGGCTGAAAACCCATTCGCCGCCTTTCCAGGTAAGGACATCGACGATGATCGCCTCGAGCTGCTCGATAAAGATCGCGTCCATTTCGTCTTTGGCTATGACGCCGGCGGCGACCAGGTTGGCGGAGAACTCGAGATCGTTGGCAAAATTTGGATGACGCGAAATGACCTTTGTATCGATCTTGTTCTTGCGAAGCAGCAGGTTGAATATGCGCAGCGACTTTGAATTGGAAACAGCGTAAACGATGCCGCCTTCGCGAAAATAAATGATCGATTTTTGCCCCTCGATCGAGATCCGCAGCGAACCGCTAAACTTTGCCTGTACGATCTCAACAAGCAGTTCGGCGAACGGGTTGGCGGCAAACGTGCCTTGATGTTCAAGATTATTCTGGGCGGTCATCGGAAATATATGGCTGGAACAGGAAGTGAGCGGGAGCTCGGCTAATGAAATGATACCAAATCATCAGGGTAAAAGTTAAGCATCTTTTTTTGGCGGCTTGGAATGCGGTGAGGTCTTTTAACGCAAAGGAGCAAAGATGCAAAGACCGCAAAGTTTTCAAACCGGGTTGTTACTGAAAAATTTTTGTGATTTGACACGAAAAGGGCAAAAAGGCGAAAGTTTCAGGAACAAAGTGTGGAAAAAGATATAGAAATAAAGGAATGTGAGACGCTGGACGAACTGGCGGCGTGTGTCGATCTGCAAAGGGAAGTCTTTGCTTTGCCGGAGATCGAGCTGTCGCCGGTGCGGCATTTTGTCGTTACAAAGAATGCGGGCGGCTTTGCCCTCGGGGCTTATTCGGGCAATGAACTGGTAGGTTTTGTGCTCAGCGTTCCGGCGTTTTTACGCGGCGAGCGAGCTTTTTATTCGCATATGACCGCTGTTAGGCAGGATTTTCAAAGCCACGGCGTCGGCCGAAAGCTGAAATGGTCGCAGCGGGAACGTGCGTTGGATTTGGGCGTGAAATTCGTTAAGTGGACCTACGAACCGGCAAAGGCCCGGAACGCCTATTTCAATTTGGAAAAGCTCGGGGCGATAGTGACCGAATATCAGCCGAATTTTTACGGCACCGATTACGGAAGCGAGCCGGAAACGGTTGGCTTGCCGAGCGACCGGTTGTTTGCGGAATGGCATTTGGAATCGCCAAAGGTGATGTCGTTGTCCGCAGGCGAGAAATACATCGAGACGCGAACCGTGGAAGGCGAGATCGTAGTGCCGCCAGATTGGCTTGGGCTGATCGACGCCGACCGCGAAGCCGCTGTTGCGGAATTAGCTCGTATCCGCGCAGAGTTTCTATCGGCGTTTGGCAAAAGCCTGATCGGCGGCGGATTTGTGAGGAGCGATTTGGAGCCGAAGTATTTGTTGTATAAAGCTTAAGGTTGTGTTGTGCGTATCGCCCTTACTAACGTGCGGGCTTCTGCAAAAAAATGGCGCAATTTGAGGTTGATCCAGACATTCGCAAAGCAAAAACGCTGCCGTCGGAATTTTACACCGATGAGCATTTTTTTGAACTTTCGAAGGAGAAGATCTTCGCTAAGACCTGGCATTTTGCGGGGCGGGCGGATGAGTTTGAAACGCTGAAACCGTTGACCTTATTGCAGGGATTTTTGGACGAGCCGCTTTTGCTATCGAAGAAGGATGACAGTGTGTCGTGCCTGTCTAACGTCTGTACGCACCGCGGCAAGATATTGATCGAAGAGCCGTGCAAGGCGAGTTTGATCCGCTGCGGGTATCACGGGCGTCGGTTTTCGCTGGACGGCAAGTTTTTGTCGATGCCGGAGTTCGACGACGTTGAGAACTTTCCAACAGAGGCCGATGACCTGCGGAAAATATCGGTTGCGGAATGGTGCGGATTTTCATTCGTGTCCCTCGATCCGACAGCTTCGTTCGATCAATTCGTCGCGGGCTTTGAACACAACATCGATCCGAGCAAATTAAAGTTGGTATCGAAACGAGAGTATGAGGTCGAAGCCCATTGGGCGTTATATAGCGAAAATTATCTCGAAGGTTTTCACATCCCGTTCGTTCATCATTCGCTGAACGAGATAGTAGATTACGGCAGTTACCATACGGATCTTTTCGGATATTCAAGCCTGCAAACGGGCTATGACGCGGGCGGCAAAGTGGCGGGCCGTTATCTATTTATTTTCCCCAATCTGATGTTCAATTTTTATCCGTGGGGAGTATCTGTAAATATTGTGCGGCCGGTTACTCCGTCGCGTTCAGTGGTTGAATTTTTAACTTACGTTTCGGACGAAAGTTTGGTCGATCAAGGTGCCGGAGCCGATCTGCATCGCGTCGAACTGGAAGACGAAGCAGTGGTCGAAAGCGTGCAGAAAGGCATCCGGTCAAGGTACTATTCGCACGGCCGTTATTCACCGGCAAAAGAGCAGGGAACACATCATTTTCACAGGTTGATCGCGGAATTTATGGGGTAAACTTATTTTGTATGAAGACATTCGAAATAGAGATACCGGATCAAATCTACGAACGCGGAGTCAGATATGCGAAAGACGCGGGCATCACCTTTAGTGAACTTTGCTCTTAAGCGCAACTCAGCTTATGAAGTATTCTGACGATGAATTAGAAGAAATGGCGAACGAGATACACGAATTTGAGAAGGATGAGAGCGCTAAACAATCCCAAGGTGGATCTTCTGAAGAGATCAAATCGCTCCGAACAGAGATCGAACGGCACAATGATCTTTATTATCAGAAGTCGGAGCCGGAGATATCGGATTTTGAGTTCGATCAACTGCTGGAGCGTTTGAAGGTGTTGGAGAGTGAAAATCCGGAATTGATAACCCCGGACAGCCCGACGCAGCGGATCGGCGGGAAGGCGGAATCGCTGCGGCCGTTTACGCATACGGTTCCGCTGATGTCGCTGGATAATTCGTACGATCTGGACGACTTGAAGGCGTTTACCGAGCGGTGCGAAAAGCTGGCCGAGGGGCGAAAGCTTGAGTATGTCGCGGAGCTAAAGATCGACGGGCTTAGCGTTTCACTGCATTACGACAATGCGATCTTGACGGTCGGAGCGACGCGCGGCGACGGGCAGGCGGGCGATGAGGTGACGCAGAATGTAAAGACGATCAAGTCGATACCGCTGCGTTTGAAGAAGGATGCCCCCGAACACGCCGAGGTTCGCGGCGAGGTTTTTTTGTCCCGGTCGCAATTTGCAAAGAACAACGTGGAGTTGGAAATGCAGGGCGAGAAGACGTTCGCCAATCCGCGCAATTCTGCGTCGGGAACGCTGCGGATGTTAGATTCGACGGTGGTCGCGGCCCGGCGGTTGGATATGTTCCCGTATGATCTTTTTGCGGGAAACCAGAAGATGTTTGCGACGCATTGGGAAAGTTTCGAATGGCTGGAGCGGAACGGTTTTAATGTAAATCCTAACCGGCGGTTGTGTTCGGATTTTGACGAACTTTCTGCTTTCATCGCGGAAATAGAGCCGAAGCGCGACGAGTTGGATTACGAGATCGACGGCGTTGTCGTAAAGGTAAATTCGACGGCGTTGCAGCAGGAATTCGGAGCGACGACCAAGGCTCCGCGATGGGCGATCGCATACAAATATCCGGCACGAAAGGCACACACCAAACTACTCGACATTTTTGTCAGCGTCGGACGTACGGGTGCCTTGACGCCGATCGCAATTCTTGAGCCAACGCTGCTTGCCGGCACCACGGTCGCTCGAGCATCACTGCACAACGAAGACGAGATCAAACGTCTCGGCATCAAGATCGGCGATACGGTCGAGATCGAAAAAAGCGGCGAGATCATTCCGCAGGTATTGGGAGTTGTTGAGTCAGAACGTAACGGCAGTGAGACGGAGTTTGAGTTTCCGGCGATCTGTCCGGTTTGCGGTTTCGACGCCGTGAGGCCCGAAGGCGAGGCGGTTCGACGGTGCACCAATCCGGATTGTCCGGCGAAGATCAAGGGGCGACTAGGCTATTTTGCTTCGCGGCGGGCGATGGATATCGAAGGGCTTGGCGATGTGCTGATCAATACGCTGGTCGATAGCGGAATGGTTAATGATGTCGGCGATCTGTATCAGCTAAAGCTTGCGGACATTTCGAACCTGGAACGAAAGGCAGAGAAATCAGCGACGAAGCTGATCGAAGAGATCGAAGCGAGCAAAACGCGCGGCCTGCAGCGGCTGCTGTACGGCATCGATATTAGGCATGTAGGCGAACGATACGCAAAGCTCCTGGCCAAGCATTTTCGAGCGATAGACCGTTTGATGGAGGCGTCGGTGGAAGAGCTTGACGACATTCACGAGATCGGACTTTCGGTTGCGGAAAGCGTTTACGAATGGTCGCGCGATCCAAAGAATATAGATCTTATCGAACGACTGAAAGCGGCGGGCGTCGTGCTTGAAATGGATGCCGCATCGACCGCCGCTCTCGATGAACGCTTCGTCGGCAAGACCTTCGTGCTCACCGGCAAACTCGAAAACTACTCCCGCGATGAAGCCGCCAAACTGATCGAAGACCGTGGCGGCCGCGTCTCATCATCCGTCAGCAAAAAAACCGATTACGTAGTCGCAGGAAGCGACGCCGGATCGAAACTGACAAAGGCGGAGAGCCTGGGCGTTACAGTAATTGACGAAGCAGCATTCGGGAAGATGCTAGGCTAATAGCGAGTTGCTTTAAATGCCACTTGGCCTATATTATATTGACAGATGGCTAAAATATGACTATAAGGAAAATGCCTGAAAAAATAAAAATAACACCGGAAGCCGTTTCTACGCTCGAAGGCTCTGGCGGCGAGGCTTCGTTAAATGAGGTGCTTGGAATTAAGGCAGACAACTCCCTGCAATTAGTAAAGGCCATCAACCGTGGTTTTTCCTTCCACACTCTCGAAAAAGTGAAGCGCAAAACTGGATTGCCGATGGAATCCCTTGCTGCGACGATCGGGATCAGCCAAAGAACTCTCAGTAGGCGAAAAAAGGAAAAGAAATTATCTTCGACGGAATCCGATAGGCTGATTTCAATTTCGAGAATTTTCTCGCTGGCTGTCGGACTGTTTGAGGGCAACGAGGAAAAGGCGATCAGATGGTTAACGAATCGTAATCGAGCCCTTGGAAACATCTCGCCTCTTATCATGGCGCAAACAGAAACCGGAAGTCGTGAAGTCGAGGATTTGATAGGCCGACTTGAACACGGAGTGTTTACCTAAAATCCTCGGGCATGATAAGAGCTTTCCGTATTTTCAAAACGAAATACCTGGACAATTCTTTTGATGGCGAAGGTTCAAGGCTATTTGGCGGACGATGGAACAGTCGAGGCAGAAAACTCGTCTACACGGCCAGTACTCTCTCGTTAGCCGCTCTTGAAATATTGGTTGGTGTTCAGGACGACGAGCTTCTGGATGAATACGTTTGCGTGTCAGCGGAATTCGATGAGACATTGATGATGGATATTCTCGATCTTGTCGATCTGCCCGCGACGTGGAATTCATCACCGCCTTCATTTGAGACAAGACGATTAGGCGACACATGGATTGACGGAATGCTTTCCGCAGTGCTTCGCGTTCCGTCAGTCACAATCCCTTCTGAGGTTAACTATCTCATAAACCCGGAACACGCGGACTTCAAGAAGATTCTCATAGGTCAGCCTCAGAAGTTCGAGTTCGACATTAGATTGATAAAACGAAAGTGACTTTTTCCAGCCACCATCTCATTTTGAGTGTATATCTCTAAAAAAGAGTTTTATGTTCAACGATAAGGAATCTGAAGAGCTACTTGAGCTAATCAGGAAAATTGCGGTTCGTCCCGCAATGTACGTAGGAGAATACGATTTTCTAAGAGCCACCGCTTTTATTGAAGGATTCAGGTATGCCAGAGGAAATAGAGGCACTCTGGACAATCCGGATATACTTATGTTTTTCAGTTTATGGTTATCAGAAAAGTTAGATCGCCCGAAGAATTGGGCATGGTTTGGCACATTGAAAGAATTCTACAAAGAAGACGAAAAAGCCTTTGAAATGCAGCCAAAACATTTTGAGGAATTTCTCAAAACCAGTATAGCAACCATGTTATAGCCGGTGAAACCTCGATACGATTCGGTGCGTTAGTGATCAAAAGAGAATATAATCTAAAACAAATTTAGGTCGGGTTTTATCATAAAAGATGAGCGATTTTTTTACAGCAAACATTTCAGAGGCTGATCCGGTGATCAGCCGGGCGATTGACGACGAGGTTCGGCGGCAGACGGATGGGTTGGAATTGATCGCGTCGGAGAATTTTGTGTCTGAGGCGGTGCTGCAGGCGATGGGTACGGTGTTTACGAATAAGTACGCCGAGGGTTATCCGGGCAAGCGGTATTACGGAGGATGCGAATTTGCGGATGTGGTCGAGAACCTGGCGATCGACCGGGCGAAGGAGATCTTTGGGGCGGAGCACGCCAATGTGCAGCCGCATTCCGGTGCACAGGCAAATATGGCTGTGCTGATGACGGCGCTTGATCATGGCGATCAGATATTGGGGATGAACCTGTCGCACGGCGGGCATTTGACGCACGGGCATCCGCTGAATTTTTCGGGGATCAATTACAAGGTCGCAGATTACGGGGTTAGTAAAGACAACGAGCAGATCGATTATGACGAACTGCAAAAGAAGGCTGAGGAAAGTAAACCGAAGTTGTTGATCTGCGGTGCATCTGCATATCCGCGAACGATCGATTTTGCACGGATCGGCGAAATAGCTCGCGGTGTCGGGGCAAAGGTGATGGCCGATATTGCGCACATCGCAGGGTTGGTCGCGACCGGACTGCATCCGTCGCCGGTGCCGCACTGCGAATTTGTCACGACGACGACGCATAAGACATTGCGCGGGCCGCGCGGCGGGCTGATATTGTGCCGCGAGGAATTTGCTGCTGGCGTGAACCGCAGCGTATTTCCCGGTGTTCAGGGCGGGCCTCTGGTTCATATCATTGCGGCAAAAGCAGTCTCATTTGGCGAGGCGTTGCAAGGCGATTTCAAGGGTTACCAACAGCAGATAATCGACAACGCAAAAGTACTTGCTGAAACGCTTACGAATGCAGGGCTTCGGCTCGTATCGGGCGGCACGGACAATCACCTTTTACTGGTCGATGTTTATCAGGACGGCAAGGGAATAACCGGCAAGGTCGCGGAGAAAGCACTAGACGAAGTTCACATCACGGTCAATAAAAATACGATCCCGTTCGATACGCAGAAGCCGTTCGTTGCGTCCGGGATTCGGCTTGGCACGCCGGCGTTGACGACGCGCGGAATGAAGGAAGCCGAGATGCGGCTGATCGGCGAGATGATCGCGTCGATCATTCGCGAACCCGAATCCGAAGAGGTAAAGGCAAAAGTGAAACGCGATGTCGCAGAATTGACGGCGAAGTTCCCGATGTATTCCACACGGCTGAAAGATAAACAGACCGAAGCGATCTCGGCATCCTAAATAATGAGAAGATTCTGGCTGCTAATCGTTTTTATTTTTCTGGCTGTTTCGGTGACGTTTGGGCAGTTTGCCGTCATAGACGTTGCCAGAAACGCTCCGGCCGACTTTCCCAGTGACGGCTGTTCGCTGTTTCCGGAGGGGAATTACGGCGAATGCTGCGTGATACACGACCGTGAATATTATCGCGGCGGATCGTTCAAGGAACGGCGTGCTTCCGACAAGCGGCTTTATCGCTGTGTGCGGAGTAAAAAGGGCTGGCACAACGAGATCGTCGCTCCGGTGATGTATTTGGGCGTCAGGGTGTTTGGGGTTTCATTTCTGCCGACTTCATTTCGTTGGGGATTTGGGCAGAAAAAAGCGAGTATTAGAAGACCGTCAAGCGATAGGTAACGGGTCAGTTTTAATTCTTTTAGTGGGCTTCGTGGTTTTGTTTTAAGTCATAAAACAAACCACTAAGATACACGAAACTTCACTAAACAAATTCAAACAAAACTAAGCGTTTTATTACTCGCCCCGGGTATCGTTTTCGTATTCAAACTGTTCCAGAATATCGCGGGCTTCTTCCGATTCGAATTCGAACGCTTTTTGCTCAAGGGCATTCGCCGCAATGTCGGCATAAAGCGGATCATCGAGCAGCGGGACAAGCAACTGAACCGGCAGCATAGCTAGGGTTTCGTAAGCGATTGCACGGATCTGAGCTACTTCAGTCTGCCGGACGACCTCGGCGATCTCACCTGACGAAAATCGCTCCATCAAACGATCGGAAAGCTTGTCGAGCTTATTGTAATCGTGCTTCTTTAATGCTCGCTCGGCTAACTGAATGAACACCTCGGCAGATCCACTCTGGGCTTCCAGCACACGGGCGCAGGTTTCGGCCAGGTGAAATATCTCACCTAGTATCACCGGATTTTTCTTTCGTACGGGTTTTTTCGATTGCTCGTCGAGAGCGGTAAGCAACCGGCTAAGTTCCCAATCGGCGTGGGCATCGTAAGAGAATTTCTGGGTCGGGTTAGACGCCGGAATGGACTTCGATTGAAGCACGCCGACCAACATCTTTTTTGTCTCCGGCCGCAAGCCTTCCCAAACACTGACGACTACGGTTCCGAGATCTTTAATCATCATTATCAATCAACAAACTCAAGTTTGCTACCGACCCGCCGAGTTGTCAAGCAAATACAATAGCTTGTAATTGCAACCGGCCAAATAACAATTTCTAGTGCGAAAGTTCGGGCCGCCGGGTATCTTCGAACATACGTCTTTCCACGTCTCGGAACACGGCATCGCGTTCCGTTTCGTCGAGGCCGTCGTCTATCACCTCGACAAGGGCAAAGGGCGAACCGGACAAACGCCTCAGTTCCCACGCTTCGCAATCCGGCTTTGAACGGCGGGAAAACCACAGGCCGTCATGTTTTGACGGTTCTATGGCTATGTTGCCGAAACCGTCCACCGATATTGACGCTGCCGCCGCATCAGTCAGCAACACACGGCGCAGTTGCCAGCCGTGCGTGGCATAAAGATCTATTATCTCTTTGACAGAATCGGTCGTTATCATCGGTTTGCCGGCGGAATCATGTGTTGGGCATTCATATTCGCGTTCATGTTAGCCGGGATCTCGATGCGTTTCATGCCGTTGTTTCCGGACATAGCGTTCGCGGCTTCCTTTTCCTTAGCGTCGAGGCCTTTGCCGGGCGACTTAAAGCTGCCGCCGAAAATTTCACCGATGGCTAGTTTCCAACCGCTTTCCTCGCGAACGAAGGGAAGGTCTTCCCATTTTGAGTCCTTAGAGTTCCAGACCTCAAGGGCACCCATATTGTCTTTTATGCGTTCGTCGCGAAGCTCGGGAAGCTTCTCGGCAAAGGTCGTGGCGGTAAAGCCGTTTTCGAATACCTTCTCGATCGCCGATCCTTGTTTGGCCGCCAGCGTTTGGGCAAATGCCTGGCTTTTGACGGAGAGTTCGGCTTTTATTGCTTCGGTGTTTTTAGCCTTGACCGCAGCAAACAGGCGCTTGTAGGCTGCCGTTGGCGTGTCACCGGGATTCTGCAAAACGACGTTTCCGCTCGAATTGGTATCTTTAGCGGCCTGATCGCCGCAGGCAAAAAATAATGCTGTTGCCGCAAGAACCGTTAGAAGGATAAATATTTTGTACATATTGTTTGTTCAAAAGTATAAGAAGCCTGCGCTGAAATGTAAATCGAATCACTGGGTCAATTTCAGATTGGCGAGTGGCTCAACTTCTCGATTCCTCCGCGTTCTCGGCGTAAACCTCCGCGGTCTCTGCGTTAAAACAATTCAAACGCAGAGACCGCCGAGAAAGACGCTGAGACCGCAAAGCGAGTGGCGGCGGGTTCCAATGCCCAACTAACCCACTATCGCTCTCCCAGGCTTTTGGAAATTAACGCGTCGGTTTAGTATCGAGAGCGTGAAAGCACTTAGATTCATCAGCGGCGAACTCAAACTGGCGGACCATCAGGAGCCGAATACGGCCAGCGAGGCCAAGGTTCGCGTATTGAAAAGCGGTATCTGCAACACCGATCTTGAGATAGTTCGCGGCTATGCGGGCTTTGAGGGAACGATCGGGCATGAGTTTGTCGGTGTCGTTGAGGAATCGGCGGATTCGCCCGAACTGATCGGTAAAAGGGTTGTCGGCGAGATCAATGTCGGATGTGGCGCGTGCGAATTGTGCGTATCGGGTGACGCGCGGCATTGTCCTGAGCGGACTGTTCTCGGCATAAAAGGCCGTGACGGCGCACATGCGGAGTTTTTGACTTTGCCGGCCAGGAACCTGATCGAGGTGCCTGAGACTGTTATCGACGAACAGGCCGTGTTTGCCGAACCGTTGGCCGCGGCATTTGGCATCACCGAGCAGGTCGATGTCTTTGCCGATACGCGGGTCGCCGTAATAGGGGATGGCAAATTGGGGATTCTGTGTGCATTGTCGCTCGGGCTGCGGTCGAGGAATGTGATGCTTATTGGCCGACATCGAGCAAAAATGGCGATCGCGGAAAAGCAGAACATCGAAGGAGTTTTGGCATCCGATGCGGCAAAGCTTGGGTTTTTCGATGTTGTCGTTGAGGCAAGTGGTTCCGAATCGGGGTTTGCGACGGCTCTCGATCTGGTGCGACCGCGCGGCAAGATCGTGTTGAAATCGACATTTCACGGCAAGCCTCAATGGGAAGCATGGCGCGTTGTGGTAGATGAGATAACGATCGTCGGTTCACGCTGTGGGAGATTTAAGCCGGCACTTCAACTGCTGGCAAATAAACGGATAGACATAAGCGACATGATCTCGGACGAATTTGCGTTGGCTGACGGCCTTCGGGCATTCGAAGCGGCCGGCAGCAAAGGCGTTATGAAGGTGCTGTTGACGATGAAATAGTTCAATGCTGCTCGATTTCTCTGCGGTCTCTGCGTCATCTCTGCGTTGTAAAGAGGTTTAACGCAGAGATCGCAGAGATCGCAGAGAAGAAATGTGAAAAGATCTCTTTCAAGACCGCATTGAAAAATGTAGCTAAATTTAGGGCATTTGTTATACTTTTCAACATAGTTATCGTTTTCGGCATCTCAAGTTTTATCAGGAGAAGCAATTATGTTTATCGATAAGATCACGCGGCAGCAATGGAACCTAACGGCTGCGTTTCTTTTGGCTGTAATTTCAGGAGTCGCCGTTGACGCCCAAACGCCAAATTCTGCTGCGCTGCTGTCCGATTCATTTGCCGAGGTCGCAAAAAAGGTGGAAGCGGCGGTCGTCAGCATCGACACGAAAGGGAAAACGCATGAGGCTGCAAAGAACGCCGCACCGGCACCGAGCACTCCGGACGACATTATGGAGTTTTTCCGGCGGCAATCGCGTCGGCCTACCTACGCCGTCGGCAGTGGATTTATCGTCGAAAAAACGGGCTATATTCTGACCAATGCTCACGTCGTTGCCGAAGCCGCCAGGATAACGGTTAAGCTCGATAATGGCGATGAGTTTCCGGCCAAAGTGATCGGCAAGGATGACGAAACGGATATCGCCGTTCTGAAGATCGAAGCGGGCAGGGAACTGCCGGTTGCGCAGCTAGGCAATTCGGATGCGGCCCGTGTGGGCGAATGGGTTTTGGCGATCGGTTCACCGTTTGGCTTGGCTCGCACGGTGACGGCCGGGATCGTTTCGCAGACGAACCGCGATACGCCGACCACTTCGGTTTTTCAAAAGTTCATTCAGACCGACGCGGCCATCAACCGTGGTAATTCCGGCGGCCCGCTGGTCAATATGAAAGGCGAGGTGATCGGGATAAATTCGCAGATCGCCACATCGACCGGCGATTACAACGGCGTCGGGTTTGCCCTGCCGTCCAACGAGGCGAATTACGTATTTAAGCAGATCGTTGCAAACGGAAAAGTGCGGCGCGGATTTCTGGGCGTGTCGCTGGAATCGGTGAGACCTGAATTTGCAAAGGTTTACGGCTTGAAGGATCTTAAAGGCGCGATCGTAACGGACGTTCGCCCCGGTGAGACAGCGGCCGCTCTCGCAGGACTAAAAAGCGGCGATGTCATTACGGAATTTAACGGCCAACCGGTGGCCAACGCATTAGACCTGATAGCGAAGGTTTCTGCGACGCAGCCGGATGAGGCAGTTGCGGTCGGTTATTATCGTGAGGTCGGTACGAACTTTGAAAAGAGGTTTACGCAGATAAAATTGAAAGAACGCCCGATACCGAACCGCGCGACGATAGACGACGACACCGAGCGGACGAAACTACCGGTTGACGCCAAAAAGGAAGACACGAAGCCGTTCGGCATTACCCTCGGTGAATTGACGCCGACACTGGCTGCGACCTACAAGCTCGAGGGGCAGAAAGGCGTACTGGTAAAAGAGATCAACCCGGACAGTTTTATCGCGGACGTTAAATCGTCGAACGGCAATGCGACCGCGCTCGGTACCGGTGATCTTATTCAGCGGATCAATCGTGCGACCATCGCGGACGCGACCGCATTTACCGCCGCCGCGAACAAATTAAAGAAAGGCGACGCCGTCGTGCTGCACGTTTTGACATATAATCCGCAAAGCGATAAGCCGACGATGAAGGTCGTACAGTTTACAGTCCAATAAAAAACAGTGATAAGTGATGAGTGACTAGTGATGAGCCTGAATGGTCGTCACTGGTCACTTATCACTTATCACTTATCACTTAAATTATGGCAAAGGCAAAACAAGCAAAAATTTCAAAAAAAAAGACATCAACCAAAACTTATAACAATTATATCGGTGGCGAATGGGTGAAAAGTTCGTCAGGCGAGTGGTTTGACAATGTGAACCCGGCGGACACGACCGATATCGTCGGCCGTTTTCCTAAATCGAACGCGGATGACGTAAACGCGGCCGTGGAAGCGGCAAAGAATGCAGCGACAAAATGGCGGCGGACACCTGCCCCTAAGCGTGCGGAACTACTTTTCACGCTCGGTGAAATTTTGCGTGAAAACAAGGAACGCTATTCGCACGAAATGACCCGCGAAATGGGCAAAGTGTTAAAGGAAGCGGGCGGCGACGTTCAGGAAGCGATCGACTGCACATATTACACCGCAGGCGAAGGTCGCAGGCTGCATGGCTTTACGACGCCGACTGAGATGCCGAACAAATTTGCGATGTGTGTTCGCCAGCCGGTCGGGTTGTGCGGTCTGATAACGCCGTTTAATTTTCCGATGGCGATTCCGTCGTGGAAACTGATCCCGGCATTGGTCTGCGGCAACACGGTCGTTATCAAATCGGGCGAAGACGTGCCGCTTTCGTCGCTGAATCTGGTGAAAGCCTGCGAACAGGCCGGCATTCCGAAAGGCGTGGTCAATCTGGTCAACGGATTTGGCGAGGCCGGGGCGGCCCTTGTCGATCACAAAGATGTGCGGCTGATCTCATTCACCGGTTCGACCGATACGGGCCGCATTATCGCCGAGGCCTGTGCCCGCGAAAATAAGATCGTATCGCTGGAAATGGGCGGCAAGAATGCGATCATCGTGATGGACGACGCCGACATTGACAACGCCGTCGAAGGCTCGCTGTGGGGAGCATTTGGCACCAGCGGACAGCGGTGTACTGCTTCGTCACGGCTGGTCGTTCACAAAAAGGTTTACAAGAAATTCTGTGCAAAGCTTGTCGAAAAGGTTCAGGCTCTTCGCGTCGGCAACGGCCTGAATCCGAAAACCGAAGTCGGCCCGGTTATCAACGAAGACGCGATGGACAAGATCCTGGCTTACATTCACATCGGCCAACATGTCGATAAGGCGACACTCGCTTGCGGCGGCAACCGGCTGACGAAAGGCGATTTTGCCAAGGGTTATTTCATCGAGCCGACCGTCTTTACAAATGTGAAACCGGGAATGCGGATCGAGCAGGAAGAGATCTTTGGGCCGGTCACATGCGTTATTCCGTTCTCAACTCTCGACGAAGCGATCGACATAGTTAACGGCGTGAAATATGGCCTGTCGTCGGCGATCTATACGCAGGATGTGAACAAATCGTTCTACGCAATGCAGGAACTTTACACCGGGATCTGCTATGTGAATTCAGCAACGATCGGAGCCGAAGTTCACTTACCGTTCGGCGGAACAAAAGGCACAGGCAACGGCCACCGCGAAGCCGGAACACAGGTTCTCGACATCTTCAGCGAATGGAAATCGCTGTACATCGATTACTCTGGCAAACTGCAAAAAGCGCAGATCGACGCAGTTGAGATATAATGTAATTATGAGAACTCGGGTCACAGAAAATGGAATCACAATTCCCCGGTCAATGCTCGAAGGTATTGACGAAGTAGAGATCAAGCAACAAGGCAACAGAATTGTGATCGAACCGGTATTGGATGAGGACCCGATCTTTCGGATAGGGAGAAATCCTGTTGATGGCGGTGTTTCTGATGCTTCCGTGAATCTGGATAAATATATCTACACCGGGAAATGATCACTTTCTTTGTCGATGCAAGTTATTGGGTCGCCCTCGAGCTTAAGGACGATCAAAACCACAAATCCGCTCAATCGCATTGGACATCGCTGAAACCGAGTGACACGAAGCTCGTCACTACAACCTATGTCCTTGATGAGGCCGTCACTTTTCTTAATAGCCGAAATGCCCATCGAAACGCCGTAAGCTTGGGCAACAGTATACTTCTTAGCCCAAGCATTGAACTTCGCCACGTCGACGAAAATTTATTTTTCGAAGGCTGGAAAAGATTCGGCCGATATGACGACAAGCGGTTTTCACTTACGGACTGTATTTCCTTCATCGTTATGGAAGACCTAGGTATTCATACCGCGCTTTCATTCGACAGCGATTTCGTGCAAGTAGGGTTCGCTAAATTGCCTAATGAGTAGTTCGGCTAAACAAGTTGCCTTTTTCTTGTTGTTGGCTACGCTTTTTTTCGTTAAATACAAAGACAAAACGATCGTTCGTGAATAACGGATTGAAGGATCGGCCTCAACTGACGAGTGAGTTTCGCATTCTCAAATCTGAGGTCAGCGAAAAAAGAAGTTTGGAAGCCCGTCTTGATGAGATTGCTCAAATTTCGTGATTTGTCATCGTTTTTCGTGACTGAAGCACCAACAAATCGCTCTTATGCTGTTTTTGTTAATCACAAAAACGATTTATAATCTGACGTTAATCAAAGGAATTGTTATATCAATAAAACATTAGGAGTCATCGAATGAAGATCGGGTTACCGAAAGAGATAAAAGATAACGAATATCGCGTGGGGCTGACGCCGGCGGGTGTTCAGGCTTTGGAGAACGCGGGGCACGAGCTGTTTGTACAAAAGACGGCGGGCGAGGGTTCGGGCTTTGCGGATGAGCAGTATGTGAAGGCCGGAGCGACGATGCTGGACACGGCGGATGAAGTTTGGGCGACGGGCGATATGATCGTAAAGGTCAAGGAACCGGTCGCGCCTGAGTATCCGCGAATGCGTGAAAATCAGCTGTTGTTCACTTACCTGCATCTTGCACCGGAACTCGAACTGACGCGTGTGATGCTTGAGCGCAAGGTGACGGGCGTTGCATACGAAACGATCACGGACAAACAGGGCCGTTTGCCGCTTTTGACGCCGATGTCCGAGGTTGCGGGCCGAATGTCCGTGCAGGTCGGTGCGACCTACCTGGAAAAAATGAACGGCGGCCGCGGCATTTTGCTTGGCGGTGTTCCGGGAGTTCCGGCGGCTAATGTCGTTATTATCGGCGGCGGTATCGTCGGGACCGAGGCGGCGAAAATGGCTGTCGGTTTGGGAGCAAAGGTGACGATAATCGACCGGAATCTTGATCGCCTGCGGCAGCTTGATGACATTTTCCTTTCTAAGGTGCAGACGCTCGCCTCGTCAAAATACGCTATCGAAGAAGCTATCTCGCATGCCGATCTCGTGATCGGTGCGGTGTTGGTAGTCGGTGCCGCGGCGCCTAAGCTGGTGACGCGCGATATGCTGCATCTCGTTCCGAATGGAGCGGTGCTCGTCGATGTGGCCGTCGATCAGGGCGGATGCTTTGAGACGACGCACGCGACGACGCACTCGAACCCGACCTATTACGAAGAAGGCGTTTTGCACTACTGCGTGGCGAATATGCCCGGTGCCGTTCCGCGTACATCGACGTTTGCATTGACCAACGCGACGCTGCCGTACGCGCTGGATCTGGCTAATAAGGGATTTGAAAAGGCTATTGCGGACGATGCCGGATTGCGAGAAGGCGTGAATACCTACGCCGGAAAGCTGACCTACGAAGCCGTCGCCGAATCGCAAGGGCTGGAATATACGCCGCTCGATTCGCTGCTGGATCTGAAAGCAGCGTCGGCGGGTTAGATCTATTGCAGAGGCCCGCGCGTTAGCTAGGGCGATACTATCAAGTTGATTGTTACGCCCTTGCTAACGCGGGCTACTGCATTAAATCAGCTAGGGCGATACTATCAGGTTGACTGTTACGCCATTGCTCACGCGCAGGCTTCTGCATTAAGTCAGCTTGTCGATGGCGGCTAGCAGGTGAGTTTTAAGGTCGGTGTTTTTCGAAACGAAGATATCGGCAAATTCCGAGACGGGTTCATCGCCGCTGGCGGTGAGCCCGCTTATCATTATGCGGGGCACGTTTCGTTTTTCGGGGTCGGTCTTTAATATCCTGAAAAGCTCGTTTCCGCCGAGCTTTGGCATCTCGGCATCGGCGACTACGGCGTCGATGTGATTGTCGAATGCGATCTTTAACGCCTCGCGGCCATCCGATGCCACCAAGACACTGAATCCAGCCGCTTTCAGGATAGTTTCTACCAGACGGCGGATCGACGGACTATCGTCAGCGATGAGAATTATTTTCTTAGTTTCTGAGTCGCTCATGAGCGAAAATATTTTCCCGATCTTTCTTGTTTCGTGTGATTCGTGGACAGATATTTTTTATCCACGAATCACACGAAACAAAATCAAAAAAGAGGCCGGAACTTGCTTTGGTATAGCTAGGCCATCCTTTCAATTATAAACGGTCGGGGTTTCGAGATCCGTTCAATGCTTGCCAACCTATCCAGGGGGAAACTACACTAAAGCTTATCACGCGATGTACGAATTTGCAGTAACACCCGCCATTACACAGCTTCGCCGACCCGGTGTGACGATCACGGAAGTGACGCCCGAGAGTTTGGCGGAGGAACTGGAGCTTGCCCCGAACGACCGGATCGTGAAGGTCAATGGGCGGAGCGTGCGTGATTATCTCGACTTTCGCTTTCAGACGGCGGGCGAAACGGACCTGACATTTCATGTGCGAAAGCCGAATGGCGAAGTTCAGGAGATCGAATTCGACCGCGAGGAAGGCGAAGATTTCGGCCTGATGTTCGAGCAGATCGTGCCCCGGCAGTGTGCTAACGAATGTCTTTTTTGCTTCTGCAAAGGGAATCCGGAAGACGCAAGGCCGTCGCTATTTGTTCGTGATGAAGACATCCGGCTCTCGTTTCTTTACGGAAATTACACGACGCTGTCTTCGATAACCGAAGACGAGATGAACCGCATCATCGAACAGCGGCTTTCGCCGCAATACGTTTCGGTTCACGCGACAGATCTGAAAACGCGGGCTTATCTACTCGGCGTAGATGAATCACGAGCGGACATTTCCGGTAAGCTTCAGCGGCTGCTCGACAACGATATCGAGCTGCATGCTCAGGTCGTGCTTTGTCCGGAGATCAACGACGGCAAGCAGCTTGAGAAAACGCTGCGTGACCTTGCCGCACATTATCCAAAGGTCGTGAGCACTGCGGTCGTGCCGGTCGCGCTGACGCGTTACAACACCGACGAACGACTGACTCGCGTAACGCCGGAATTTTGCCGCCGTACTATAAAAGAAGTTGAAAAGCTGCAAAAAGAATTTCGCAAAACCCTCGGCGTAACATTCGCATTCCTCGGCGACGAGATCTATCTAAAAGGCGGCGTCGAGATACCATCGCGTCGGCATTACGGCAACTACCCGCAGATCGAAGACGGCGTCGGGATGGTGCGATCGTTTTTGAATGCGTTCGAGAAAGTTGTCAGAACCGCGAGCGGTAGCGACCGGCATGTTTTGTCAGAATCGCCTGCGGCAGCGGATGGTTTAACGCGGCAGATCAAAACCGTAGATCACCGTACGCATGTGGCGGCGATAGTTCCAACGACGTTGCGTACCGGCAACCTTCAGCCGCCCGCTACCGCAGGTGTTACTGACAAGAACGGCACGATCCTGACCGGGGAGATGTTCGCGCCTATATTATCCGAACGCATCGGTGTCTATAATGAACAGACAGGATCGCGGCTAAAGGTGATTGCGGTGCCAAATACGTATTTCGGCGGTGATGTTTCGGTCGCCGGATTACTTGCCGGGCAGGATTATTTGAAGATCCGCGACCGAATCGAAGGCGATTTTGTCATCATTCCAAAAAGCACTATTAAATCCGACGAGCCGATACTGCTCGACGGAATGTCCTACGACGAACTCAAATCGAAATTCCCCGTCCCGATCTACGACATGGACACCAACGGGCTAATGGATTTTCTTTCCTCGAAATAAAAATCGGTTATGCGGCTATTCCGCAGGTTTTTTCTTCTTTCCTGTAACTCGTGGTTAAAGAGTTTGTCCACGAATCACACAAAATAGATCAAATAAAGAAAAAAAAGGCTGCCTTTTCAGACAGCCTTTTTTAGTAACTCTTCGATATTTAGCGAACGAAATTGTAAACGATCACTCCTGTTACCTTGACCGGCACTTTCGAAAGGTAAGTCGGCGAGAACCTTGCATTCCACGCGGCTTTTTGAGCCTCGACACGGAGAATCGGATTTCCGCTTATGGCTCTGGCGGAAATAACCTTTCCGGATTCGTCGATCGTTACCTGAACATTGACAGTACCTTTTGCTCCCATCGCGATAGCTGCTGCGGAGTAAGCCGGTTTCGGCAGATGGGTTGCCTTTCCGTTGATCACTCCATCGGAAATGATCGTTTTTGGTTTTGTAGGTGGTGCGGGCGGAGCTTTCCGGTCAATTTCATCTTCTTCCCCACTTTCGGATCTTGGCGGGACGCTCGATGTGCCGATAGTTCCATTTGGAGTTCCCGGATCCGGAGGTGGCCCGTTTCCTTCCGGTCGATTTAGGTTGATCTCAAAATCGCTTGCCGGTCGGGAGAGATATTGATTTCGAGTCGTTGAAATTTCTGTCGGAACAGACTGCACTTCATCAAGGCGCGCCATATTGGTCTGGCGAGAAATTGAGTCGCTCGTATTCTGCTGGTCGCTGCGGGTTTGTTGGCGGGGTTGTTCGGGTTCTTTGACGGGTTCGGTTTCGGCGATGGGGGTTAACAGTTCGGCGATGTCAAAATTATCGGTGCCGAGATCGAAATCGGCGGTATAGATGCTGGCGACGACTGTCGTGGCAAACAACATTCCCATGACCACGGACGACGCCAGGAAAAACTTTCGACGCGGTTTGAAATCGGCATCGGCCGAGTTCGATTCAACAAGTCTGTCAAACATTTGCAAATTCCTCCTATAGTTTTCCGGTGCCAACGGCAGCGAGTTATCTTTAACTGCCTCGCCGATTGGTTAGACACCATAAGGAGAAATTTGTTCCGGGATTTCTGCGATCGTAATGCTACGGGAGATTTAATTCCAGCTTTTCGACATCAGCCAGATCTTGCAGGCGCCCGGCAGTTTTCTTGTTAATAATTAGATCTGAAATTCCAATGAAATGGGCGGGTACGGCGGCAAAGTCTGCTTGCATTCGATTTTTCCATGCATCATCAAATGTGACCCCATCAATTTCCATCAGAATATCGATACGGACGGGTGGTTGCCCCATCTGGTAAAATCCAGTTTCAGAAAAATCAGCTTCCGAAAGACCTTTCAATGGAGCGCCGAAAGTTTTAAGGGAATGAAAAACTTTCTTTGCGTTATCAGCCGAAGCTTCGACCCAGATATCAAGGTCCTTGGTAAATCGCGGCTCCGTATATTTCATAACAGCATAGCCGCTAACGATCAGATATTTAACGCCGTTCTCGTTGAAAATGCTCAACAGTTCTTTGAAGTCTCGGATCATGTATACCCTGTTCGCCAAGATAAAACTCGACCATTTCACAAGCGGCCTTAAATATAGCCGCGTCACCTTGCAATTGCCAATACTAGATATCGAAGGACCTGTCCATTTCCGAGAGATCCTTGCTAAATCGCATCATCGCTATTTCGCCTGATGCATTCGTTTGCGAAACAAGTTTCATTTCTAAATTATAACGCAAAAAAATCGTAAATTCTTAGAATTTTCGTATCAAAATAACGCCGCCTGTGATCAGGGCGATACCGCCGATGCGGGCGAAATTAACGGGCTTTACAGGGACGCCGAGCAGGCCAAAGTGGTCGACGACCAGAGTGACAAGCATTTGCCCGGCGATGACCAGGCTGAATGTCATCGCGACGCCAAGACGCGGTAAAAGTATGACAGTTGCGGTGACAAAAAATGCGCCGAGCAATCCGCCGGCCCAGGCAATTGCAGGCGCGTTTCTTGCGGTTGCTATCGCCGACAGCGATTCACCGGAAATTACAGCGTAGATAATTATCGCGAGAGTTCCGACGAGGAACGAGATCAATGCGGCCAAGATCGGGCTTTCGATTGCGACCGCCATTCGGTTGTTCAGCGCTGCCTGGATCGGCATCATCGCACCGGCGACGAGGGCGACAAACAGAAATAGATAGGTGGTCGACATTTTCGCTAGTAATTGATCTTGTCGGGTTTGGCGATCCAGTCTTGAAAGACTTTAAGGCCCTCTTCACGCATCAGCATCGACATTGGCACCTTCCGGCTTGCGAAATCGTCGCCGCAAAGCT
>Ga0193752_1000233_pt1 | contig 62472 bp, 58 predicted proteins | sample H1c1metaG_FD_144924 | JGI IMG/M metagenome (GOLD analysis project Ga0193752, IMG submission 144924) | Soil microbial communities from a riparian zone of the East river system, Colorado, United States - H1c1 | ecosystem: Environmental > Terrestrial > Soil > Riparian zone | place: USA: East River...
CGTGATGCTGGCGCCGTGGGTGTTCTTCACCTCCAAATCGCTGCCGTACAAGAACCTGAAGGAGTTGATCGACGCCGCCAAGGCGCAGCCCGGCAAGCTGACCTACGGCTCGACCGGCACCGGCGCGCCGAACTTCATGGCGGCGGAGCTGCTCAAGCTGCGCACCGGCATCGACCTGCTGGAGATCCCGTTCAAGGACGGCAACCAGCTGCGCACCAGCGCGATCCAGGGCGACATCACGCTCAGCATCTCGAGCTACGCCTCCTCGAAGTCGGTGGTCGACAAGCTGACCCCGCTCGCCGTGGCAGCGAAGACTCGCCAGCCCGAGTACCCGCACGTGCCGACGGTCGGCGAATCCGGCGGCCCGGCCGACCTGGAGATCATCGTGTGGGGCGCGTTCATGGGACTCGCCGGCATGCCGATGAGTGCGCGCGACAAGTTCTACCAGACCGCGGTGCAGGCGATGCAGAATCCCGAGGTGAAGCGCCGCGCGGCCGCCGCCGGCTTCGACCTCGGCGGCCGGCCGCCGGAGGAGCTGGCGAAGTTCATCAAGTCCGAGACCGAGCGCTACCGCGAGGTCATCGCCGCCGCCAAGGTTCAGCTCAAGGATTGACCATGGACTTCGAGACCATCAAGTGGAACGTGCTGGCCGACGGCCGCATCGGCAGGAGCCCGTCGGCAGCGGAGCTCGCGGCGCAGGCGGCGTGCATGGACCTCCTGCATTCCAGCTTCGCGGTGATCGATTTCGGCAAGGCGACCATGTCGGTGCCGCTGTATGCGCCGGGCGCCTCTTCCCTGATCGACGGCAAGCTCAATCCCTACGCCACGATCCGGGAGCGCTACGCGGCGCGCGAGGCGGACAAGACGCGCAGGACGCGCCACCTGGTGACGAACTTCGCGTTCCGCCTCACCGACGAGAACACCGCCTGGTCGCTCTCGCTGGTGACCGTCTTCCTGGAGGAGGATTCCCGCAAGCCGGGTATCACGCCGTTGACGGTCGCCGATTGCGGCGACCAGTACACGCGCGCGGCCGACGGCTGGCGCATCGCATTCCGCTACCTGCAGCCGGTGGCCGGCGCGCCGCGCTGAGCTACGCCTGAGATGGGAGCGTACAAGAGCCTCGTCCGTCCGCTCCTCTTCCGATTCGACGCCGAGACGATGCACCGCGCCGTGCTTTCGGCATGCGCGATCGCCGCGCCGGCCGCGCAACGTTTCTCTGCCGAGCGCTACCCGAGCCTCGCGCTCGACCTCGCAGGGCTTCGCTTTCCCGCGCCGGTAGGACTTGGCGCCGGCTTCGACAAGAGCGGCACCGCGACCCGCACGCTCGCCGCGATGGGCTTCGGCTCGATCGAGATCGGTTCGGTCTCCCCTGCGCCGTCGGCCGGCAATCCGGTCCGCCCGCGCCTGTTCCGCCTGCCTGCGGACGAAGCCATCCTGGTGTTCTACGGCGTGCCGAACGACGGTGCCGAAGCTGTCGCGGCGCGCCTGCGCGGCATGCGCCTGCCGGTGCCGCTCGGGATCAGCGTCATCGAGACCAACACGGGGCGGCCTAAATCGCTCGACACAGTGATCGAGGAGTTCCGCACCGCGACGCAGGCGCTCGCGCCTCTCGCCGACTATGTCGCGCTCAACCTGCAATGCCCGAATTCCGAGACCAGCCCGCCCTGGGAACCCTCCGGCGTCTCGGCGCTGCTTTCGGCCATCGATCCGCAACGTCCGGTGTTCCTGAAAGTTGCGGCGTCAGCAGACCCGGCGGCGATAGACGCGCTGCTGCAGGCAGTGGACCCCTTCCCCTTCGTCCGCGGCTTCATTCTCAGCACGCTGCTACCAAAGCCGTACGCCTCGCTACGCACAACGTTCGACATCCGCCACCTTCCCGGCAGCTTGAGCGGGGCACCGCTCAAGCTGCGCGCGAGGGAGCTGGTCAGCGCCTGGTACTCGCGCATCGACCGCAAGCGCCATGCACTAGTCGCGGTGGGCGGCGTGCAGACCGGCGAGGATGCCTATGCGCTGATCCGCAGCGGAGCGACGCTGGTGCAGCTTGTCACCTCGCTGGTCTACGAAGGGCCGCGCCTTCCCGGACGGATCCACCGGCAACTCGCCGCGCTGCTCGAGCGCGACGGATTTGCCCGCGTGGCAGACGCCGTCGGCGCCACGGCTACTGCGGCTTGACGGGCCGCGTCAGAACGTCTTCGCCGGCTTGCAGTCGTTCGCCGGCTGGCGTTGGCGCTTCGCCGGCCCTGGCGCCTTGCCGTCGTAGCTCAAGTTGAGCTGCGACTGCAGGCACATCGGATAGGCGAAGGTCTCGAGCATCACCACGCGCCCCTCGCCGTCATAGGTCGCGCGCCAGAAGAAGCGCTTCGGGTCGGCGCGCGTGGGCTCGATCTGGTTCTGCAGGCTGAAACCGGGCGGCCGCTCCGACACGACATAGTCCTGGAAATAGGCTTGCACCGGCGGCGGCGCCTTGGGCGGCGCCGCCGGGTCGGAACAGGCCGCAAGGACGCTAGCCAAGATGCAGCAGGCGAGCCGCATTCTTTCCCTGTATGAGGGCCTTTTCTTCCGCGGAAACTCCGGGAATCCTGTTCACGGTCGCCAGCGGGTCGTCCAGGCCCATGTCGAAGCAATAGTCGCTGCCCAGGGTGACGCGGTCGGCGCCGACCAGGCGCACCAGGTTGCCGTTGATGCGGTCGTCATGCCCGATGGTGTCGTAGGTAAAGCGCCGCAGGTACTCGCTCGGCGCCCGCTTCATGTGCTTGAGCTCGGGGCGCACCTTGGTGCCGTGGTCCCAGCGGCCGATCAGGCCGGGCATGGTGCCGCCGGCATGAGGAAGATTGAATTCCAATTTTGGAAATTCATCCAACACCCCGCCAAAGATGAGGTGGGCGGCGGCGATGCCGGTGTCGTACGGATTGCCGCACAGATTCTTCAGGTAGTACTTCTTCGTACGGTCCTGCCCCACCGTGTCCACCGGGTGAAGGTAGATCGTCCAGCCGAGCTCCTCGCACTTGCCGTAGATGTCCCAGAACTTCTTTTCATCCAGCTCTTCATTGTTGACGTTCGTCGAGAGATACAGGCCGCGCATGCCGGGCAGCTTCGCGGCGCGCTCCAGCTCCTTCATCGCCAGCGCCGGGTCCTGCATCGGCAGCATGGCGAGGCCGAAGAAGCGTTGCGGATACTTCCTGTGCGCCGCCGCGGCCGCGTCGTTGAACGCCTGCGACAGCGCGAGGCCGAAGGCCGGCGAGGCCCAATAGACCATCGGCGTGGTGAGCGACAAGGCATGAACATCGATGCCTCTCTTGTCCATCTCCTTCACCCGGGAATCCAGAGGCACGAAGCGCTCATCGAACGCGTTGACGATGTGCCTGGCCTTGATCCTGTAGCCGTCAGCCGTGCGCTCGAGCGCCGCACCCTCCTTCGGCCCGTCCTTCTCGATCAGCTCGAGCCATTCCTTCGGGTACCAGTGGGCGTGGATGTCTATGGTGTTCATTTGTGGGGTTATGATGCCACGCGAGGAGGAATCATGAAATTCTTGGCCTGGCTGTGTTGCCTGCTGGCTGCTTCATCCGCTTTCGCGCAGGACGCGTATCCGAGCAAGCCGGTGAGGGTCCTGGTGCCTTACGGCCCGGGCGGCGCCACCGACATCATCGCGAGGATCGTGGCGGCGAAGCTCACCGAGTCGCTCGGCCAGAGCTTCGTGGTCGAGAACCGCCCCGGCGCGAACGGTAACCTCGCGCTCGAGGCGGCGGCCAAGGCGGCGCCCGACGGCTACACGCTGCTCGTCGGCAACGTCTCCACCAACGCCATCAACGAGAGCATGTACGCGGGCCAGCTCAGCATCCGCCCGTCGCGCGATCTGGTGGCGATCACCAAACTGGTCGAGATTCCTCACATCGTGGTGGCCAACGCCGCCTTCCCCGCCAACAACATCGCCGAGCTGGTCGCGCTGGCGAAGAAGGAGCCGGGCAAGATCAACTACACCTCGGCCGGCATGGGGAGCTACCCGCACCTCGACATGGAGCGCTTCATGAAGGCCTCCGGCACGCAGATGACGCATGTGCCCTACAAGGGCGGCGCCGGGCAGGCGATCCCGGCGATGGTCGCCGGCGAAGTGCAGCTCGCGTTCTTCAACATGGCTTCGCTGCTGCCGCACATCAAGAGCGGCCGCCTCAAGGCGCTCGCCGCGATTCCGGCGAAGCGTCTGCCCGAGCTGCCCGACGTGCCGACGCTCGCCGAGCAGGGCTATCCCGGAATCGGCACTAATGCGTGGCAGGGAATGTTCGCTCCCGCCGCCACGCCCAAGCCGGTGGTGGACAAGCTCTACGCTTCGGTTTCCGCGGTGCTCGCGAAAGAGAAGCCGGGCCTGGCCGAGAAGATGATGGCAGTCGAGATGTCGCCCTCGCCCGCCGCCTTCACCGAGGAGGTGCGGCGGGAAGCGCAGTCCTGGGGCGACTTCGTGCGCGAGGCGAAGATCAAGGTCGAGTAGGTGATTGCCGCAGGCCGGAGAGCCGCTCCATATGCTCGCCGACTCGCCAGAAGATCACCAGAATGGCCGCGAGGTAGAACAACAATCGCAGGACGTCGTAGGCATACGCAGAGGACAGCCACGGCAACGCGCGCACCATCTCGTGTCCTGAGCCTGCGCGCGCGACCATCCACGCGGGCAAGGTGGTCAACAGATGGAATGCCCCCCAGATCACGATCGACGTCGTCACCGCTACCGGCGAATACAGGCACGAAAAGTCGATCAGAAAATTGGCGCGGGCATCGACGCGGCACTTCCGCAGGCAGTAGCTGACGCCTGTCACGAAGATCGCAACTACCAGGATGAACTCGATCAGCCACATCCAGCCGAGGAAAATGGGGTCGGTGGCGACCGGCGACGGGATGAGATAGAGATAGAACGGCAGCGTCCATGCGAGAAAGCTGACGACGAGATAGGCGGCCTGCTCGCGGGGCGACACGCCGCCCGCCGCCAGATCTTTCGCGATCTGGCTCGTCCTGAAGAGGTGGAACGCCATCGGTGCCCAATGTTATCCCAGACGGGAAGGTCACTTTGACTGCATCCGGTGTCGTCAGCGAAATCTTTCGATTTCAACGCTCGTGACCCGGCCGCCGCCGTTCCCCCACGATGCCCTCACGTACGTGACCACGGCGGCGATGTCCTGGTCGCTCAGCTTGCCGAGGTAGGGCGGCATGCCGTACGGCCTCGGATTGGTTGCGGTCGCGGGCGCATAGCCGCCGTAGAGGACCGCCTTGATCGCATTGGCCGGAAGAGGCGTGGTCAGGCTCGGATTGCGTGCCAATGCCGGATAGGCGGGGAACGCCCCCTCGCCGCCGTCCCCATGGCAGCGCGCGCAATGCTCGCCATAGACGATTGCGCCCCGCTGCATGGCGGGCGCATCGACGACGGGCGCGGCGCCTTGCGCCCGCGCCTCCGCCTCGGATGATTGAAGATACCCGGCGATAGCGCTCGCGTCCGCCGCGGCGAGGTGCTGGGTGCTTCGGTAGACCACCTCGGCCATCGGCCCCATCGCGGCGCCGCGCCTCGAAACGCCGCTCTGCAGCAGCGACACCAGATCTTCCGAGCGCCACTGCATGCCGTCCCGGCCGGCTGTGATCAGCGGCGGCGCATACCAGTTCTGCATCGGGATCAGCCCGCCGCCGAGGTCGAGGCTGTGGCTGACGGCGCCGAAGAAGTTACGGTCGGCGTGGCACGCGTCGCAGTGCCCCAGTCCGCGCACCAGATAAGCTCCGCGATTCCATTCCGCGCTGCGGTTCTCGTCCGGCCGGAAGGCGCCGGCGCGGAAGAACAGCGTGCGCCATGCCGCGAGCGCCGCCTGGGTGTTGTACGGGAACCTGAGCGCGTGCGCCTTGTTCGGATGCGAGACCGCGGGCAAGCTGCGCAGGTGGTCGAACATCGCGTCCGAATCCTCACGGGTTACCTGCGTGAAGTTCGGATAGGGGAACGCCGGGTACAGCAAGCGCCCGCCCTTCGCCCTGCCCTCGTGAAGCGCGCCCCAGAAGTCCTCGCGCGACCACGTGCCGATCCCGGTTGCGGGATCCGGGGTGATGTTGGTCGAATACACCCTGCCGAAGGGCGTTTCGATCGCGCGCCCGCCGGCGAATGCTTCCCCGCCGAGGGTGGTGTGGCAGGCCATGCAATCGCCGACGGCGACGAGGTAGCTGCCGCGGGAAGCCCCGGCCTGCGGATCCGGCGAGCGCGGGGAGGCGGACGCGTCTTGCGTCGCTTTCGCGATTCCGCATTCGAGAGGCAGCTTTCCAGACCCGGGCTGCGGCTTGATTCCCGGCGGCACCGCCTGCGCCGCCAGCCACGACGCGAGGACCGCGGCATCCTCCGGCGCAAGCCGCCGCGCGACTTCTCCCATGCAATCCGGCTCGATCGAGCGAAGCGTTCCGTTTCGCCACGCGCCGAACTGCGCGTTCATGTACTGCCGGGGCAAGCCGAGCAGGCCCGGAATATTCGGAGCGATCCCGGCCAGCCCCGCTCCGTGGCATTCAATGCACGCTGGAACGCCGCGCGCCGGATCGCCATGCTCGACGAGGCTGCGGGCGCGCTGCGTTTCGGCGGGCGGGAGACGGGCGGGTTCCGGCGGCGGGTAGGGAAGGTTCGACTTGCTGAAGTACGCGGCCATCTCGCGCAGATAGTCGTCCGGCAGGTTCTGCAGGAGGTACACCATCGGCTGATAGCCGCGACGGCCATCGCGAAAGCTCACCAGCTGATTGAAAAGGTAGCCGGCGGGCTTGCCCGCGATCCTCGGCGAGAAGCCGTCCTTCGTCGCTTCTGTCGCGCTGGAGTGGCACTGGCCGCACGGCGCTACGCGTTCCTCCATCGTGTCGCGCACGGCTACGGGACCATGCCGCCTGGCGGTCGCCGGCGGCGCGATGGTCGAAACCGCCTCGACGCCAGGACGCGCGCTGTCCCGGGTCAGAAATCGAACCAGGGACACGATGCCGGTGACCAGGAGCGCTGCGACGAGCAGGCCAACGGCGATGAGAGTTCCCGGCCGCACGCCCTCCAGCTCTGCTGCGGCCGAGCGGCGCCGTATCCCCAAGAGAGACCAGAGCACGGCACGCACAACTCTGAACACGCGCATGCACTGATCGTATCAGGCACGGCGTTTGCAGCCGTGCCTGCCGTGTCGATCCACCTGCAGCCAGTCCAGTCGGCCCATGTCGCTGGCCTGCGTCATGTATCCGATGCCGGTCCTGGGCTGTCGCGCAAGCGCGCCGCCGGCGGCTTTCGCTATCTGAACGCGGAGGGCGGTGCGCTGCGCGATCGCGCGACGCTGTCGCGCATTCGCGCCCTCGCCATTCCGCCGGCGTGGGAAAACGTCTGGATCTGCCCGCGCGCGGACGGCCACCTGCAGGCGACGGGGCGGGATGCCCGCGGCCGCAAGCAGTATCGCTACCACCCCCAGTGGCGCGAAGTCCGCGACGAGACCAAGTACGGCCGCATGGCGGCGTTCGGGCGCGCGTTACCGCGCATCCGCAGGCGCGTGCAGAGGGACCTTGCCCTGCCGGAGCTGCCGCGCGAGAAAATCCTGGCCGCGATCGTGCGCCTGCTGGAAATGACCTTCATCCGCGTCGGCAACGAGGAGTACGCGCGCGACAATTCGTCGTTCGGCCTGACCACGCTGCGCAACCGGCAGGTGCAGATCAACGGCTCTAGGATCCGCTTCAACTTCCGCGGCAAGAGCGGCGTCGAGCATGCGATCGAGCTGAACGACCGGCGCATGGCCGGTATCGTGAAACGGATCCGCGACCTGCCCGGCTACGAGCTGTTCCAGTACGTCGACGAGGGGGGCGAGCGGCGCGCCATCGACTCGGCCGACGTCAATGCCTACATCCGCGAGGCCGCCGGCGACGAGTTCACCAGCAAGGATTTCCGCACCTGGGCCGGCACCCTGCTCGCGGCGCGGGCGCTCGGCGCGGCCGGAGCATTCGAGTCGCGCGCCCACGCCATGCGCAACGTCAACGCCGCCATCGAGTCGGTGGCCCGCCTGCTCGGCAACACCAAAGCGGTCTGCCGCAAGTGCTATGTGCACCCGGCGGTCGTCGACGCGTACCTCGAGGGACGGCTGCAAGACGCGCCACGCGGCGACGCCGCGGTCATCGCCCTGCTCAGGAAGAAGAAGCCGCGCGGCGAGTCGCTCGCGCGGCTCCTGAAGCGCTCTATTTCGACTTCGCGCCCGTCGCGCCGGCGAGCTCCCGCGCCATCTTCAGGTGCTCCTCGGTCCCGGGCGCCGACTTCTGCGCCGCCGCCTTGAGGTCGGCGTCCTTGGCTTCGCCCGCAACCTTGCGCGTGTCCTGCAGCACCTGGCTGTGCGCCTGCACCATCTCCGACATGTAGACGCGGTCGAACTCCCCGCCCGACGCTGCCTGCAGCTTCTTCAGCATCGCCTGCTGCTTGTCGGACGGCTTGTCCGGCGCAGCCACACCCTTCTTCTCCGCCAAGCTCTTCAGGTCCTCCAGCTTCTTGCCGTGGTCTTCGACCATCTTCTCGGCGAACTTCTTCACTTCCGGCTTCTGCGCCTTCTGCGAGGCGAGCTTGCCCGCCTCCACCTCGGCGAGGTTGGCCTGGATCATTCCCTGGATCGCCCTTGCGTCCTCGCGCTCGGTATTCTGTGCCAGCGCGGAGGGCGCGGCGAGCGCCAGCGAAAGCGCCGCCGCGTGAAGAACCGGTCCGAGGGACCTCATCGCATCTTCCCTCGCTCCTGCTCGGCGCGCGCCGCACCGATCGCGGTCTTGACGTGCTTGCGCTCCTCCGGCGGCGGCAGCACGGCTTTGAGCCCCAGCGCTTCCATCCAGAGCTCGCGGGTCCAGCCGCGCGTGTGGTACAGGTGCTCGTCTTCCTGGTCCTCGATCTCGGCGTAGGCCTCCTTCAACGCCTTGCCTTCGGCGCCCGACATCTTCTTCGAAGCCTGGCCGATCAGCTCCCAGTTCAGGTGATCCTTAGTCTCGGCGAGGGTGACGCACTCGCCGGCGACGATCTGCGCAGCGGCCGGGTCGCCGGCAGCCAACGCAGCTTCCATCGCGGCGACGAGCGCCTCACCCATGTCGTGGACGATCTGCCGGCCGGGAGATTTCTCTTCCAAGTCGAGCTGCATCACCGCAAAGACATCCGTCAGCACTTCGACGTGGTGCTCGGTCTCCTCGTGGTACTTCTCCCATTCCTCTTTCAAATCCTCGTTCTGCGCGCATTTGATCGCCGTCTCATAGACTTTCACGCCGCCACGCTCGTGCTCGAGCGACTGCAGCAGTAGTTCTTTCAATTGCTTGGTTTCCATGATTGCCTCCGGTTGGTACTACCGGATTCAGCAATATTTATTCCCCGCCGCTTCAGGTTCCTGTCAGTTCACGCTGATATCCTTCCCGGGTGGATGGCGTGCGCAAATGCGCGCTGCAACGCGCGGCGGAAATCCTCGGCGGCTCCCGGCCGCTGCGCGCCTACCTGAATGTCTCAGCCCTGGTGCTGGGAATGTGGATGTCGGGCGCGCAGCCGCCGCCCACTGACGTGTTCCTCAAGGTGGTCGACCTCATCGTCGAGAAGGATCTCGACGGCCTGCGCAAGCCCTAGAAGGACCTCTACTCCTTCAGTGCCTTGTTCACCCTGGGCATGACCTGCTCGGCCATCAGCTGCATGGACTTCTTCGCCAGCGCCGGGTCGACCCAGTCGTGGCAGGGATAGTAGAGCGTGCCGAACGGGCCGACCTTCTCGCGGAAGGCGAGGATCTGGTCGACCACGCTGTTCACCGTACCGGCGATCACCAGCTTGGGCGTCATGGTGTCGGCGGTAATGGCGGCGTCGGGCTCGTTCTGGTCGAGCTTGAAGAGATTGCCGCGGCCGCCGGCGCCGACCAGCTTGCGGATGAGCTGCTTGAAATAGAAGTGGTAAGGCCCGTTGGCGCCGTGGCCGTACTCCTTCGCCGTCTTTTCATCATCGGCAACGAAAATGGACTTGGCTACGCGCCAATCGGCCCCATCAGGTTTCTTGTTTATTGAAATGCAACCTTCCTGGTATTTCGGCCAATGCGACGCCACCCACTCCGGCAGCAGGAAGTTGGCCGAGATCGGCGCCCAGCCGCGCTTGGCCGCCTCGGTGACGCCCTTTGAATGCGGCGCGACCGCCGTTACGACGATCGGCGGGTGCGGCTTCTGGTAGGGCTTGATGATCCTGCCCTGCCCGATTTCGAGGATCTTCGTATTGGCAGTGGTTACTTCAAAAAAATTACCCTTCAAATCGTAGGGCGCATCCTTCTCCCAGATGTCGAGCACCATGTTGATCGACTCGAGGAAGATCGCGTTGCGGTCCTTCTTGTAGTTGCCGAACACCTCGGCGTCGGACATCAGGCCGCCGGGGCTGATGCCCATGATGAAGCGGCCCTTCAGCATGTGGTCGAGCATCGCCACCTGCGCCGCAATGGCCGCCGGGTGCGAGTTGGGCATGTTGATGGTGCCGCTGCCGAGCACGATGTTCTTCGTCTCGTACACCAGCGTCGAGAGGAACATCAGGCAGGAGGTGACGTTCTCGGCGAGATCGGTGACGTGCTCGCCGACCAGCGCCTCGGCATAGCCGAGCTTGTCGGCGAGGATGATCGCCTCGCGGTCCTCGATGTAGGTCTGCCACGGCTGCCGCGCGGGCGGGTGCAGCGGCATCATGAAGGTTCCCAGTTTCATCTTTTCTAGTTCTCCACGGCCTCGGCTCGTCCGGTCTTGGCCGAGGCGAACACGGCTTCGAGCGCGGACACATTCGCGATCATCTCTTCCTGCGGCACCGGATAGGGCTTGAGCCCGGACACCGCATCGGCAAAGGCTTCCAGGTTGGACAGCACGGCCTTCGCCGGCGGGTATTCAACCATCGTCTTCTCCTTGCCGCGGAGCGAAGTCGTGAGCGTCCAGCCTTGCGGGGCTTCCGGATGCGCCTTGTCCCTGACTTCCACCCAGCCTTTGCTGCCGTACACGGCGAAACGCCCATCGAAGGGCGTCGCCAGGATCGCGCTGATCAGCGCGTTGGCGCCCGACTTGTGCCGCACCATCACGCCGAGCGTATCCCCATTGGAGAGCGGGCTGCCGAGCTGGCTGCAGCTCGCCCAGACCAGGTCGGCCGGACCGAGCAGGCCGATCGACAGGTCGAGCAGGTGGATGCCGGTGGCGGTCATCGGCCCGGCCGGCGCTTCCTTGCCGGACAGGCGCCAGTTGTCCGCCGGCAGCGAGAGGAACTTGTCCTGGCTGAAATTGGCCTCGATCTGCAGCAGGTTGCCGAGCTCCCCCGCTCTTGCCATGCGGAACACCTCCTGCACCGGCGGCTCGAAGCGCTTCTCGTGCCCGACGGCGAGCTTGACGCCGTTGCGGTTGCACTCCTTGATCGCGCGCAGCACCGCGGCGCGGGAGAGCGACAGCGGCTTCTCGCAGAAGACGTGCTTCATCTTCGACGCCGCCTGCACGATCTGCTCGGTGTGCTGCGTGTGCGGCGTGCACAGGATCACCGCGTCGACGGCGCGGCTCTCGAGCACCTCTTCGTAGCTCTTCACCACACGCAGGCCGGCGATCTCCACCGGCTGCACGTCGACGCCCATCTCCAGGCGGAATTGCTTGTGCCCCTTCAGCAGGGCGGCGATGGTGCGGCCCCACCAGCCCAGGCCGACCACCGCCACGCCGAGCGGCGGAACTTCAATCGGGCGTAGCATTCGATTCCTTGACGACGCGCGCCCACTTGCGCGTCTCGGCAGCGACGAATTCGGCGAACGCGGCGGGCGAGCTGGTCACCACCTCGACCCCGCCGGTGGCGAGGCGCGCACCGACGTCGGGCGTCTGCATGGTCTGCAGCACCGCCGACAGCAGGCGCTCGAGCGTTTCCTTCGGCGTCCCGGCGGGCACGAACACGCCCTGCCACGAGCCGCCGGCGAGGTCCGGGTAGCCCGATTCCGTCGCGGTCGGCACGGCCGGGGCCGCCTCCAGGCGCTTCGCGCTGGTGACGCCGAGGAGCTTCAGGCGCCCGCCCTTCACGTGCCCGATGGCGGAAGACACGGTGACGAACATCAGCTGGGTCTCGCCGCCGATCAGGCCGGTGATCGCCGGCCCGGCGCCGCCCTTGTACGGGATGTGCACCATGCTGAGCCCCTCGAGCTTGCGCAGCACCTCCATCTCGAGGCGGTTCTGGCTGCCGCTGCCCGGCGAGCCGTAGTTCAGCTTGCCGGGATTGGCCTTCGCATAGGCCACCAGCTCCTTGATGTTGCCCGCCGGCAGCGAAGGGTGCGCGACCAGCGCGCTGGGCACGTCGACGACCTGAGTCACGGCGATGAAGTCCTTCATCGGATTCACCGCCAGCGTGGCGCCGAACACCGCCGGGTTGATGGCCACCGTGCCGATGTTGCCGAGGAACAGGGTGTAGCCGTCGGCCGGCGCCCTGGCCGCCGCGTCCAGCCCGATGTTGCCCGAGGCGCCGGCGCGGTTCTCGACGATCACCTGCTGGCCGAGCAGCTCCGACAGGCGCGGCTGCATGATGCGGCCGACGAAGTCCGAGGCGCCGCCCGGTGCGAACGGCACGATCATGCGGACCGGTTTACTCGGGTATCCCTGGGAAAAAACAACCGCGGGAAAAAGAAGAAGGAGCAAGAAGCGGATCATCAGTCCTCCGATTCGATCGGCAGTGCTATGGCTTCCTTGCGCTTCGCGGACAGGTCGAAAGCCTTGGTCAGCATCAGGCAGTTGTGCGCCTCGGCGGCGGTGGCGTGCTGCGTGGCGAGGCCCATCGAGATCCGGTTGAGCCACTGCTCGGTCTCCTCGCGCATCGGGCCGCGCAGCTCGCCCAGCGCCACGTCCCCGGGCGGGTAGCTGCCGAGGAAGTCAACCCGGCGCTGCGCATCCGGCGCATAACCTTCCGATTGATTTTTCGTTGTAGCCAAAACGATATCCCGGTGCGTGTCGTCGATGGTCAGCACGCCCTCGGTGCCGGTGATGCCGACCTCCAGGCTGTAGACCGCGCCCGGCCAGACCGTCGGCAGCGCCCACGAGATCGCCGAGTGATAGAGGCTTCCATCGCCGAAGACGATGGTCCCGACCGTGGCGTCGATTCCCTGGCAGATCGGCCCGAGCGCCCTGTCCACCGAGCGCGCATAGATCTCGACCGGCTTCTTCGCCTCCATCATCCACATCACGATGTCGAGCGCGAAGAAGCCGGTCGTCACCATCGGGGAGATCCTCGACGGGTCGGCGGTGCGCTTGTAGTTGTCGAGCGCCACCAGCCGGTTCATGAAGGCGCGCGAGGTGACCAGCGTCACGTCGCCGAGCTGGCCGGTGCGCACCTTCTCCTTCGCCGTCAGCCAGCGCCGGCGAAAGCGCTGCGTGTAGCCGACGACGGCGTCGACTTTCGCTTTCTGGATTGCCTTCAGGACCCGCGCCGATTCCTTCAGCTCGGTGGCGAGCGGCTTCTCGATCAGCAGGCTCAATCCCCGGTCCACCGCGGAAAGAATCGGGTCGACGTGCAGATGCTCGTCCGTCGACACGATTACCGCGGTGATCTCGGGCCTGCTCAGCAGCTCGCGGTAATCGGTGGTGACGAAATCGGCGCCGGTTTTCTCCCGCAGGAGCGAAAGGCGCTCCTTCTTGAAGTCGGCCACGCCGATGAAGTCGACCATCGGGTGGCGCGCCGCCACTTCGCCGCGGAACAGCCCGACCCGCCCGGCCCCGATGATCGCGAGGCCGATGCGCTTAGGCTGCTTTTTCAAGTGACTTGCCCTTGGAAGGTTTCAAGGGCAAATCGACGGGCAGGTTGCGCTCCGCGGAAAGGTCGGCGGCGAGGTACAGCTCCATCACCATGCGGGCGTGCTCGGGCGTGACCAGCACCGGCCGCTCGAGCGCCACCGCCTCGAGGAAGTGCACCGTCTCGGGCGCCATGGCGCCGGCGTAGGTGTGCTCGACCGCCTCGCCCGGCATGGTCGACATCGGCAGCTGCATGCCGCTCTTCATCGTGTTGATCACGACGTCGCGGTGCGAATCGTCGACCATGATCGCGCCTTCCGTGCCGACCATCTCGATCCAGGTGGTGGAGAAGTTCGGATAGCCCGGCGGCAGGCTCCAGCCGCCGCCGCAGACGAAGGTCAGGCCGCTGTCCATGGTCACCGCCAGCCACTGCGTGTCGGGCACGTGCTGGGCGCCGGCCTCGCGCATCGCGCCGTAGTTGACCTGCGAGTACACGCGCACCGGCTTCGCCGGCTCCAGGCACCACAGCAGGAAGTCCAGGTCGTGGGTGCACTCCATCGCCGCCGGCGAGAGCTTGATGCGGCCGCTGATCTTCGTGCCCAGGCCGCGCGTGATGTGGCGGCTGACCAGCGCGCTCACCGGCTTGCCGATCGTGCCCTCGCGGATGCAGCGGCGCACGTAGGCGTACTTCGGGTTGAAACGCTGGGAATACCCGATGGTGAATTTCAGCTTTTTTTGTCTTGATAAATGGATGAGCTCATCTGCTTCTTCGAGTGTTACCGCAATGGGTTTCTCCAGGAAGACGTGCTTTCCTGCCTGGAGAAACTCTTTGGCCATCGGGTAATGCAGATTTTCCGGAGTTGCCGACACGTAAACTGCATCGATCGTCTTCACATCGAGCAATTTTCGATAGTCGGTCGTCGCGCCGGCCGGCCGGAGCCGGTCGGAAAGTTCTTTCAAGCGCTCCGGGCGCACCTCCGCTATGTGCAGCTCTCTTACCAGCGAATGCGCGGCGAGCGTTTCGGCACGGATGCCGCCGCACCAGCCGGTTCCCACCACTGCTACGCCAATCGGCTTCATCTCAGTTGACCTTGATGTTCGCTTCTTTGATGAGTTTGGCGTACTTGTCCATCTCGGCGCGGATGAACGCGGCGAACTCGGCCGGCGAGCTGCTCACCGCCTCGACGCCGAGGTCGGCGAAGCGCTTCTTGACGTCGGGGTCGGCCAGCGCCTTGACGGTTTCGGCGTGCAGCTTGTCGACGATCGCCTTCGAGGTGCCGGTAGGATAGAGCACGCCCCACCAGTTCACCGCCACCAGGCCGGGCGCCGCCGTCTGGCAGGTCGGCGGCTCGGGCAGCAGCTCGTACTTCTGCGTCCCGGTCACGCACAGGGCCCTCAACTTGCCCGCTCTGATGTGCCCCATCGCCGGCAGCGAGTCGGAGAAGATGTACTGGATCTGGCCGCCGAGCAGGTCGGTGATGGCCAGCCCGCCGCCCTTGTAGGCCACCTCGACCGCGTCGATCTTCTGGTTGTTCTTCAGCATCTCGCTCGACAGGTGCGAGACGCTGCCCGGGCCGCTGGTGCCGTAGTTGAGCTTGCCCGGGTTCTTGCGCGCGAAGGCGATGATCTCGTCCAGGGTCTTGAACGGCGAGTCGGCGGGCACCACCAGAACGTTCGGCCCGGCCGAGATCTGCGATACGGCGACGAAGTCCTTCTGGATATCGTAGGGCACCTTGGAGAGCAGCGGGTTCACCGCCACCGGGCCGAGGTTGCCGACGACGAAGGTGTAGCCGTCGTTCGGCTGCTTGGCGGCGAAGTCCATGCCGATGGAGCCGGCGGCGCCGGGCTTGGACTCGATGATCACCTGCTGGCCCCACAGCTCGGCGAGCTTCGCGCCGTAGACGCGCGACATCAGGTCGGAGCTGCCGCCGGGCGGATAGGTGACGATCAGGCGGACCGGCTTGTTGGGATAGCTCTGTGCAACGGCGAAGGAAGAAACGAAAAGGACGAGCAAAGCCAGCATGCGCATGACGGGTCTCCTCAGCCTTCGATCTTGATTTCTTTGATGACGGGGCGGAACTGGTCCATCTGCCGCTTCAGGATCGCCTCCTGCTCGGCGCCGCTGGAACCGACGGGTTCCGCGGCCATGTCGCGCAGCCGCTTCGCCACCTCGGGATGCTTGACTGCGGCGGCGGCTTCCTTCTGCAGGCGGTCGAGCACCTCGCGCGGCGTCTTGGCCGGCGCGAAGAAGCCGTTCCAGCCCTCGAGCTCGAGGATCGGGTAGCCCAGCTCGCGCACCGTGGGCACGTCGGGCAGCTCGGGGATGCGCTTCGATGCGCTCGTGGCGAGCGCCTTCAGCTTTCCCGACTTGATGTCGGCAAGCGAGGAGGAGAGCTGGTCGCCGCCGAGGTTCAGGCGCCCGGCGATCAGCTCCTGCTTGAGCGGCGCCGCGCCCTTGAACGGGATGTGCGTCATCTCGATCCTGGCTTCCCGCCCGAGGGCCTCGCCGAGCACGTGCATGGTGGAGCCCGGGCCGGTCGAGCCGTATGTATAGCGCAGGGTTTTGTCTTTCTGCAGGTACTTGACCAGTTCAGCAAGGTCCTTGCCCGGCGTCGCGGGCGGCGCGGTCCAGACGAACGGCACGTAGACCGCGATCGAGACGCCGGCGAAATCGGTATCGACGTTGTAGGTGGCGCGGTTGGCGAGCGCGGCGGCCACCGAAGCGATCGGGAAGGTGACGTTGTGGATCAGGATGGTGTAGCCGTCGGGTGCCGAGCGCGCCACTTCCGCGGCGGCGATGGTGCCGCCGGCGCCGGCGCGGTTCTCCACCAGCACCGGCTGCCCCATCGTCTCGCTCATGCGCTGGCCGACCAGCCGCGCCACGATGTCGGTGGTGCCGCCGGCCGGGAACGGCACCAGGATGCGCACCGGCTTGGAGGGAAAGACCTGCGCGGATGCGCCGGCCGCAATGAAGATGGACAGCAGGAAAAGCGTCAGCCTGGCGATCATTTCACCTCCTCAGATGAACTCGAGCGTAGTCTAGCCTAGGTGAAATCCCTAGTGATCAGGCTCGGCGGCTACCAGCCGCCCGACTCTGTCCATACGCGCGCGGCGGCGTTTTTCGGCCGCACGCTCGAGACGCTGTCGGCGGGCCGCGTCCGGCTCGACCTGGTCGGCAACGTGCTCGCTCTGGGCCGCCGCTCCGACGATCTCCCCGCGATGGTGCGCGGCGGCGAGCTGTCGATCTGCTACGGGACCTCGGTCTGGTTCGCCGGAGCCGTGCCCGCGCTTCAGGTACTGGACCTGCCGTACGTGGTGAAGGACCGGCCGACCGCGCACGGCGCGTTCGACGGGGAAATGGGCGCCTGGCTCGGCGCGCGTCTGGCCGCAGCGACGCCCTTGCGGCTGCTCGGCATCTGGGACAACGGCTTCCGGCACGTCTCGAACCGGGTGCGGCCGATCCGGCACCCCGCGGACTGCCGCGGCCTGCGCATCCGCACCCAGCCCAGCCGCGTGCATGTCGAGGCTTTCGAGGCGCTGGGCGCGGTCCCCATCCCGGTGGACGTCAAGGAGTTCGTCGAGCAGATCGCCGGCGAGCGCTTCGACGGCCAGGACAACCCGCTCACCAATACCTACAACTTCGGCGTGCACCGCTTCCACCGCCACCTGACGCTGAGCGGGCATTTCTTCGGCGCCTCGCTCTTCGTCTGCAACGAAGCGCACTATCGGAGCTGGGATGAAGCGACGCGCAGCGCGGTGGACGAGGCGGCGCGCGCCGCCACCGCGTTCCAGCACGGCCTCGCCGCGGCGGAGGATGCCGAGGTGCTGGCCAGGCTGGATCCGGCGCAGAACGAGATCGTGCGCCTCGACCCCGTCCAGCGCGAAGCGTTCGCGGCCGCGACGCGGCCCGTGCTCGAGAAGTACCGCCAGACGCTCGAGCCGAAGATGTTCGAGTGGCTCGGCGCGCCCGGCCCTACTGAGCGACCGAGATCCCCGCGTCCTTGATCACCTTGGCGGTGCGCACCGTGTCTTCGGCCAGGAAGGCGTCGAACTCCTCCGGCGAGGTGGCCTTCGGCGTGGCGCCCATCGCGACCAGCCGCTCCCTCACGTCCGGCAGGGCAAGGATGCGCGCCGACTCCTGCGCGAGCTGGCTCTTGATCGCCGCGGGCGTCTTGCCGTGCGCGACGAAGCCGTGCCAGGTGCTGAAGCTGAAGCCCGGCACGCCGGATTCGGCCAGCGTGGGCATGTCGGGCAGCACGGGCGAGCGGGTGTCCGTGCTGACCGCGAGGCCGACGACCTTTCCTCCCTTGAGCAGCGACAGCACCGCCGGAATCGAATTGAAGGAGTAATGCACGCTGCCGCCGAGCGTCGCAGTGAGGGCTTCGGCCGGCCCCTTGAACGGCACGTGCACCACGTTCACGCCGGCGGCGGAGTTGAACATCTCGCCCGCGATATGCGAGCCCGACGCCATGCCGGAGGAGCCGTAGTTCGCTTTCCCCGGATTCGCCTTGGCGTACGCGACCAGCTCGCGCACCGACTTGAACTCGGAGCCCGCCGCGGCGGTGAGGACGCTGGGGAAGTTGACCAGGAACGTGACGCCGGCGAAGTCCTTGAGGGTGTTGTACGGCAGGTCCTTGTAGAGCGAGACGTTGGCGGTGTGGCCGTTGGCCACGATCATCAGCGTGTAGCCGTCCGGCGCCGCGCGCAGGACCATCTCGCTCGCCAGGCGCCCGCCCGCGCCGGGGCGGTTCTCGACCACCACCGGCTGCCCCCAACTCTCGGTCATCTTGCTGCTGATCATGCGCGCCACGATGTCCGTCGAGCTGCCCGGCGAAAACGGCACCAGGACGCGGATCGGCCTGCTGGGGAACTTCTCCTGCGCGCCTGCTGCGCCCGCCAGCAGAAGCCCTGCTGCTACGGCCGCTACCGTGCTCTTCGCCGGGATGAATTTCATGAGGACTCCGTGTGGTTGGGATTCACGTCGTTCAAGCCATCGCCCGCGCGAGGGCGGCCGCCGCCTGCTCCACGTCGGCGCGCGATACATCCAGGTGCGCGACGGCGCGAAAGGTAGTGGGTCCACGAACGGCCAGTGCGACGCCGTCCGCTCTGAGGCGCTCGGCGACCTGCGCCGCCGTCTTGCCGGAGGCCTGGACGTCGAGGAAGACCAGGTTGGTCGGCGTGTCCTTGTATACCAGGCTCACGCCGCGGATCGCAGCGGCGATCTCGGCGAAGCGGCGCGCGTTGGCATGGTCCTCCGCCAGCCGCCGCACGTGGTGCTCGAGCGCGTGCAGCCCCGCAGCGGCGAGGATGCCGGCCTGGCGCCACCCGCCCCCCAGCATCTGCCGCACCTGGCGCGCGCGCGCGATGAAGGCCTGCGTGCCGAGGAGGACCGACCCCACCGGGCAGCCCAGACCCTTGGACAGGCAGAACGAGAGCGAGTCGCAGCGCCGGCCCCACTCGCCGGGCGCGACGCCGGAGGCCACGACGGCGTTGAAGATGCGCGCGCCGTCGACGTGCAGCGGAATCCCCCGCTCCAGGGAAAGCGCGCGCAGCCCGTCCAGGTCGCCGAGCGGAAATATCTGGCCGCCGCCGGCGTTGTGCGTGTTCTCTACCCAAAGCAGCGCGCTGCGCGGCTGCATCCAGTGTCCGGAGCGCAGCATCGCCTCGGCCTGCGTCCTCGTGTAGACGCCCCGCTCGGCCGCGATCAGCGCGAAATGCACGCCCGAGATCAGCGCGGCGGCGCCGAGCTCGCTGCGCACGGGATGGCACAGCGCGTCGGCCACCACGTCGTCGCCCGGCTGGGTGTGCACCTTGATGGCGATCTGGTTCGCCTGCGTGCCCGATGAGACGAACAGGCCCGCCTCCTTGCCGAACAGCGCGCAGGCCTTGTCGACCAGCGCGCGCACGGTCGGGTCTTCGCCCATCACCTCGTCGCCGACTTCGGCGCGCGCCATCGCCTCGCGCATCGCCGCAGTGGGGCGCGTCACCGTGTCGCTTCGCATGTCGATGAGGCGCGCCATGCGCAGTCGCGCTATCTGCCCAGCTCGACGATCAGGTTGCCGCTGCGGTCGACTCTCGCCCGCGCCTTCGGCGGCATGATCATCGTCGAGGAAGCCTCCTGGATGATGGCCGGCCCGCTCACTGTTGCGCCTACCCGCAGCGAGTAGCGGTCGTACACCGGCATCTCGAAGAACTTGCCGCGCTCGGCGAGCCATGCTTTGCGCTTGCCCTTGAGCGCGGCCTTGGCGCCCGCCTCGACCTTCAGCGCGGCGCGGCCGAGCGGCGCGGTCAGGGCGACACGGATATTGATGATCTCGATCTGGCCTGCCGGCGGCTCCTGCTGGAAGACGCGCCGGTATTCCTTCAGGAACGCCTTGTGCACCGCGTCCGCGGACTTCGGTGAATACGGCCCGGCAGGCAGCGGCGTCACCAGCTCGAAGCCCTGCCCGACGAAGCGCAGGTCCGCGGCGCGTTCCACCTCGATTTTCGCCTTGCCGGTCAGCGTCGCGTCCATGACTTTGCGCGCGTCGCGCTCCAGGTCGCGGTAGGCCCGCTCGAACGCCTTCCAGTCGAGCTTGGCCAGGCGCTTCGCCAGCGTGGCGACGCGGTCGACCCGCGCCGGCGCCATGAGCAGGCCGAGCGCCGAGGCGACGCCCGCGCTGGGCGGGCAGATCACGCGCGGGATGTCGAGGCGCCGCGCGACCTCGCAGGCATGCAGCGGGCCGCCGCCGCCGGTGGCGAGCAGCGCGAACTCGCTGCCGTGGCGGCCGCGCTCGGCGATGTGCCGGCGCGCCGCGGCGGCCATGTTCTCGTTCACCACCGAGTGGATGCCCCAGGCGAGCTCGGGCACCGACAGCCCGGACTTCTTCGCCAGCGGCTTGATCGCCGCGGCGGCGCGCTCCGCGTCGATCGCCATGGTGCCGCCGGCGAAGGTCGCGGAGTCGAGGAAACCGAGCACCAGGTTGGCATCGGTGACGGTCGGCGCGGTGCCGCCGCGCCCGTAGCAGGCCGGCCCGGGCGCCGAGCCGGCGCTGCGCGGCCCGACCTTCAAGAGGCCGAGCTCGTCGATCTCGGCGATCGAGCCGCCGCCGGCGCCGATCTCGATCAGCTCGATGGTGGAGATGTTGATCGGCAAGCCGCTGCCGCGCGCGAAGCGCTTGGCGCGGCCGGCCTCGAACTGGTGGGCGAGCAGCGGCTTGCCCTCCTCGACCATGGCGAGCTTGGCGGTGGTGCCGCCCATGTCGAAGGCGAGGACATCGTCGACGCCGGAGCGGCCGCCGAAGAACGCGCCGGCGATCGCGCCCGCGGCCGGCCCGGACTCGAGCAGCTGGATCGGCACGCGCTTCGCCTCGCCGATATGGGTCAGGCCGCCGTTGGACAGCATCATGAAAAGCGGCGCCCGGATGCCCAGGCCCTCGACCTCGGTGGCGAGCAGCTCGAGGTAGCTCTCGGCGAGCGGCTTGACGTAGGCGTTGGCGACCGTCGTGGACATGCGCTCGAATTCGCGGATCTGCGGTGCGATCTCGCAGGAAAGCGAAACGAAGAGCTGCGGGAACTCGCGCTGGATCAGCTCGCCCGCGCGCCGCTCGTGCGCGGGATTGGCATAGGCGTGGAGGAAGACGACCGCCACCGACTGCACGCCCTGCTCCACCAGCGCGCGGGCTCGCTCGACGACCGCTGCCTCATCGAGCGGGTGCTCGATGCTGCCGTCGGGCCCGGTGCGCTCCGGCACCTCGAGCCGCAGGCGCCTTCGCACCAGCGGCTCGGGAAATTCGATGAACAGGTCGTAGAGCTCGTACTTGCGCTCGCGGCCAAGCTGCAGCGTGTCGCCGAAGCCTTCGGTCGTGATGAGCCCGGTGGGCGCGCCCTTGCGCTCGATCAGCGCATTGGTGAACAGCGTCGTGGCGTGCACGACGCGCACGACATCGCGGCAGGCCATGCTCTCGCGCTCGAACAGGCGCCGGATGCCGGTCACCACGCCGCGATGCGGCGCCTCCGGCGTAGTCAGTTCCTTATGGCTGTACGAGACCGACTTCGCCGGGTCGTAGAGCACGATGTCCGTAAAGGTGCCGCCGATGTCGATGCCCAGGGAGTATTGCGCCACCGGCTCAGGCTCCCACGTAGCCGTCGAGGCGATCGGCCTCGGCGCGCTCCGGCGAGCGCTTGCCCGGCGCGCCGAAACCGCCGCCGGCCGGGGTGCGCATCAGCACCGTGCCGCCGGGCTCGACGAAATGCTGTCGCTTGATGTCGGTGAGCGCCTTGCCGTTGATCAGCACTTCGCCGCAAGCCCCCGCGCTGCCGCCGGCAGCGCCCGCCGCCGCGGTCTCCGGGCGGGTGCGTTCGGCCAGGAACGTGACGGTCACCGGTCCGGGCGCGCGGTTCTCGAACAGGACCTCCTGCCCGGTCCCGCCGCGGAACTCGCCCGCGCCACCGGTTCCGGTGCGAAAGCGCCGGTAGTGCACTTTCATCGGTACCTGCTGCTCGATCATCTCCACCGGCGTCGACGAGACGTTGCTCGGCCAGGACAGCACGTTGATGCCGTCGCGAGCGCTCGACGCGCCATAGCCGCCGCTGGCGAAGAACATGTTGGCGAACGCCGAGCCGTCGCCGCGGTGCCCCGTGATATGGCTGCACCACTGCGGGGAGCCGACCGACGCCATGACGAGGTGGGGCAGCTCCCTCGACAGCGCCTGGATCACCATCATCGAAAAGAACTGCCCGATCAGCCCGCGCATGCTGCCGGCCGCAGGCGGCGTCGAGTTGGCGATGCAGCCCGGCGGCGCGACGATCGTGATCGGCCGCAGCACGCCCTGGTTGTTCGGGATGTTGGGCGCGAGCACCGCCTTCACCCCGTACGACGTGTACGCGGCGGTGTAGGCCATGCACGAGTTGATCGCGCGATCGACCTGCGGCGCGGTGCCTTCCAGGTCGATGAGGATCTCGTCGCCCTTCACGGTGAGCGCGAGCTCCAGGCGGATCGGCTCGGCGATACCGTCGCTGAGCGCGCTCTGCCGGTAGGTGCCGTCGGGCACTTTGCTGATCGCCGCCCGCATGGCCGCCTCGGAGCGCTTGTGGATCTCGCGCGCCAGCCCCTGCAGCGAATCGAGCTTCTGCTCCCTGAGCAGCGCCATCACGCGCTGCTCCATCAGGGTCAGGGCGGTGAACTGCGCGTGCAGGTCGCCCATCACCTGGTCGGGCACGCGCACGTTCTTGCGCAGGATCCGCTCCAGCGTGGCGTCGAGCTTGCCGGCGTTCTGCGCCTTCATGATCGGGATCTGCAGGCCTTCCTCGTAGACGCTGCGCGAATCGGGCGAGCGGAACTTGCCGCCGATGTCGGGGGCGTGCGCGGTGGAGCCGGCGAAGCCGACCAGCCTGCCGCGGTGGAAGATCGGCTTCGCCACCGTGATGTCCGGCAGGTGGCCGGTGCCCTGCCAGATGTCGTTGGTGATCAGCACGTCGCCGGGCTTCAGCTCGGCGGGCGGGAACTCCTTCAGGAAATGCGTGATCGTGCGCGGCACCGTGCCGATGAACGACGGGATGCTGTCGCTTGCCTGCGCGAGCGAGGCGCCGTCGGCGTCGGTCAGCACGCAGGCGAAGTCGTTCGATTCGCGCACCACGGTGGAGAACGAGGTGCGCACCAGCGCAGCGCCCGCCTCGTCGACGATCGAGATAAGGCGGGTCCACAGCAGCTCCAGCGAGACCGCGTTGAAGCGTTTCATCGGCCGGCCTCCGGCAGGCTCGACGCCATCAGCCCGGGCGCGATGCCCTGCGCTTCCGCGCTGTCGAAGTTCAGCTCGATGCCGACGCCGTTCGGGTCGGACAGGAACAGCTGGTAGAGCGCCTGGTCGTCGACCTGCCGCTGGGTGAACGCCACGCCTACATTCGCCAGATGCTCGAGCGTCTCGCGCAGGCCGCTGCAGCGGAACGCCACGTGATGGATTACGCCGCCGCCGCGCGGCTCGCCGCTTTCCTCGCCCAGGTACTTCTTCTGGTTCGACGTCATCCCCGCCCCGCTGCGGGTGAGGTGGATGACGTCCTTGGCGCCGCTGTACAGCCAGCACACCGGGAATTTGAAGTCCGGATGCGGCCCTTCGGTCAGCCCGAGCGTACGGATATACCAGGCGCGGGTCGCTTCCAGGTCGGGGCTTTGGATCAGCAGATGGTCGAAGCGGTCGAGTTGCATGGCGCGAGGATGATATTTCAGTAGTCAAGACATAGTCAACGAGATAAATTTCTTTACGTTATTAAACAGCCATATAGGATTGTGCATTCCAATCTGATATTCTAGGTTCGTGACCGAATCGCTCATTGCCCCCTCCGGGCTCGTCCGCGACAGCGTCTACGGGCGCATCCGTGCCGACGTCCTGACCTGCGTGCTGCGGCCGGGGACGCAGATCCAGGAGCGCGAGCTGGCGGACCAATACGGCGTCAGCAAGTCGCCGGTGCGCGACGCGCTGCTGCGCCTGCAGGAGCAGAACCTCATCGAGGTGCTGCCCCGCAAGGGCTACCGCGTGAAGCCCATCTCCATCACCGAGGTGAGCGAGATGTACGAGATGCGGCTGATCCTGGAACGCGCCTGCGTGCTGCGGCTGGTGGAACAGGGTTCGGCAGACACGCTGGAGCGGCTCGACGAGTACCGGCGGCTCAGCGGCGACACCACCCTCGAGATGTGGATCGCCTACAACCGCAACTTCCATCTCGCCCTGGCGGACTCGGGTAACCGGCGCCTGACGCAGGCCGCGCGCGACATCATCGAGCAGTTCGACCGCCTGACGTTCATGAACATGAGCAACGTGCAGCGCGAGCTCGGCAACCTGCAGCATTTCGTGGACGAGCACGCGCAGATCGTCGACGCCATCCAGCGCCGCGACAAGCGCGGCGCCGCGGCGCTCATCAAGGAGCACGTCGAGCATTCGCGCGCCATGTTCTTCGACCAGATCGGCAGCCTGTCCGTCGTACCATAGCGCATCCAAGGAGACGAACCCGATGGCCGCAGTGAGAGAGAAGCTACCCGACTACGTGCCCGCCAGCCCCGAGGAAATCGAGCAGCTGCCGAAGACGCCGCGCGAGCTGCGCAAGCTCTTCCGCAGCGGCGAGTGGACGCGCCCCACCACGGGGCTGTGCATCGGCTACACCAACGTCAACGTGGCGATCGTGCCGAAGAGCCTGGCCTACGACTTCCTCGTCTTCTGCCAGCGCAATCCGCGCCCCTGCCCGCTGCTCGAGGTGCTCGAGCCCGGCGACCCGATCGTCAAGGATCTGGCGCCCGACATGGACATGCGCACCGACATGATCAAGTACCGGGTGTTCAAGAACGGCGAGCTGGTCGAGGAGCCGGCCGACCTCGGGAAGTACTGGCGCGACGACCTGGTCACCTGCCTGTTCGGCTGCAGCACCACGTTCGAGGGCGCGCTGCTGGACGCCGGCATCCGCCCCACCTGGCGCGAAGGCCGCCGCCACGGGGCGTTCGACACCAATATCCCCTGCAAGCCGGCCGGCCGCCTGAGCGGCCCGATGGTGGTGTCCATGCGCCCGATCCCCGCGCATCAGGTAGACACCGTCGTCAAGGTGACCTCGCGCTTCCCGATGCACCACGGCGCGCCGATCCACATCGGCGACCCGGCGGCCATCGGCATCCGCGATATCAACAAGCCCGACTACGGCGGCTCGTCGGAGATGCGGCCCGGCGAGGTGCCGGTGTTCTGGGCCTGCGGCGTCACACCCCAGTCGGTGGCGCGCGCGAGCAAGCCCGAGATCATGATCACGCACGCATCGGGCTATATGTTCATCACCGACATCCCGTCAGCGCAGCAGGCTGTCAGCTAGGCCGGCGGGCCGTCACTCGGCCTTGATGCCGGCCTTCTTGATCAGCGCCGCGTTCTCTTCCAGCTCGCGCGCGACCAGCGCCTCGAACTCCTTCACCGACATCGGCAGCGGGTCGCAGCCCAGCTTGCGGATGGCTTCGGTGAGCGCCGGCGACTGCACCTCGGCCGTGATGTCGGCGTGCAGCTTGTCGACGATCGCGCGCGGCGTCTTGGAGGGCACCAGGGCGCCGACCCAGAAGTTGTAGTCCGAGTTCGGGTACCCCAGCTCGAGCGTGGTCGGCACGTCGGGCATCAGGCCGCTGCGCTTGGGCGAACCGGTGGCGAGCGCCACCACCTTGCCGCCGTCCACCATCCGCTTGGCCTGGAACACCAGGGCGAAGTAGCAGTCGGCGCGGCCGCTGATCACTTCGGTAAGCGCCTCCGACACGCCCTTGGTGTGCACGTTGATCACCTCGATGCCCGCCGAGAAGCGGAAGCGCTCGAAGTTCATGTGCGTCGCGCTGCCGATGCCGGCGTCGGAGCAGACCAGCTTGCCGGGCTGCGCCTTGGCTGCCGCGACCAGGTCCTTCACATCCTTGTACCTGCCCGGCGCGCCGACCAGGATGGTCGGGATGGTCGCCACCATCGCCACCGGCTGCATGTCCTTCGGGTTGAGCACGTCGGGGCTGAGCAGAGTGGAGACGGTAAACGCGGAGGCGTACATCATGATGGTGTGGCCGTCGGGCTCGGTCTGCGACACGTACTTCGCGCCGACCAGTCCGCCGGCGCCCAGGCGGTTCTCGACGATCACCGACTGGCCCCACTTCTGCTGCAGCTTCTCGGCCAGCAGGCGCGCCATCGTGTCCGAGGCGCTACCGGGCGTGACGCCGGAGACGAAGCGCACCGGCTTGGTCGGGAAGGCCTGCCCCAGGGCAGCCGTTGACACTAGTGCGAAAACCACAGCAAGCAGCTTGTGCATGTACTCCTCCTTAGAGCTTTGGTAGTCCGAACTGGCCCGCAAGCCAGTCCGCCGTCCGGCTTCTGTAACGATACGGCCGGTTGTTCGCATTGTGGCCGCCGTCCTCGACCATGAGCAACTCCACGGGGCCCGACGCGCTCTTCGCGAGCATTTCGGCATGGGAGGCCGGGACCAGGCGGTCCTGTCGGCCCGCGACGACGAACAGCGGACAGGTGATGTTGCGAGCGGCTTCCCGCAACGTGAGTTTCGCTGCGCTTGCCTTCGCGTCGGCGGCCGTTTTGGAATGGCTTCTGGCCTGAAAAGTCTCGCGAGTGAGGTCGGGAAGCGCATCCCAGATCTGTGCCCAGTCGAACGGGCCGGAGAGCGCGATGCAGGCCTTGAGCCGCTTCTCGTAGGCCGCGGCGCGGGGCGCGTAGTAGCCGCCCAGGCTGACGCCCCAGATGGCCACCCGGCTCTTGTCCAGGTCCTTCCGGGTTTCGATCCAGTCCACGACGGCGCTCGCCGCGCGCTCGTAGTCGCCGCAGATCGGGATCTCGTACTCCGCCTCGCCCTGCCCCGGCCCGTCGATCGCCAGCACCGCCATGCCGCGCGCGAGGAAGGGCTCCTCGTACGCGTGGATTTCCTCTTTGGTGGAGTCCAGGCCCGGCGCCATGATCAATACCGGGCCTTTGCCGCGCAGCACGCCTTTGAGCTTCTTCCCGTCGAACGGAATTTCGACGTACTCCCCCGCAGGGCGAATCAGGGGCAGTGCATCCTTGTAGCAGCCGACCGCCTTCATGTGGGCGGCGCGCATCTGCGCCGGGTCCTGCACGAAGACGAACTTGGCGAAGTGGTAGTAGATCGCGGCCCTGACGAGATGCTCTCCCGCGGTCAGGCGGTAGTTCTGGGAAAGAGACTCTCTTCCCAGGGCCTCGTGCATCGCCGCGCGCTTGGACCACGCCGCGCACCAGTCCTCCCAGCGATCGAGCGAGGCGGTGACCTCCTCGAAATCCGCCAGCAGCACGCCGTTGGAGACGAAGCGCGGCGCCCAATGCGAAATGGCGGAGGCGACCTTCGAATCTTTTGCCATCAGACTTTCCCCAGCGCCCTGAGGATTCTTTCGGGAGTAAACGGCATCGCGGTGACGCGCGCGTTGAGCGGCGCCAGCGCATCGTTCACCGCGTTCATCACCGCCGCAGGCGCGCCGGCGGTGCCGGCCTCGCCGATGCCTTTCGCGCCGAGCTGCGACTGCATGGTCGGCGTCTCGACGTGCGCGCAGACGATGTCGGGCATCTCGGCGCTCATCGGCACCAGGTAGTCGGCCATGTTGCCGTTTAGCATCTGCCCGTCCGGGCTGTAGAGGCATTCCTCGTACAGCGCCGCACCGATGCCCTGCACCACGCCGCCGCGCAGCTGCTCGTCGGCGAGCATGGGGTTGATCACCGTGCCGGAGTCCTCGACGCACCAGTGCTTGAGCAGCCTGACGAAGCCGGTATCGGGATCGACCTCGACCAAGGAGCCCTGGATACCGTTGGTGAAGGTGAAGCCGTATTGCCGCGGGGTGTAGTGGCGCGTCACTGTGAGCTCGGACTGGAAGTCCATCGGCAGCGTGTCCGGGCGGAAGTAGGCGACGCGGCCGAGCTCTTCCAATGGCATTTTGGTTTCTTGCGTGAGCCTGTTGATCACCTTGTTGCCGGATAAATCCAATTCCTGCTTGTCCATCTTCAGGATGGCCGCTGCCACATCGAGAATATTCGACCGCAGGGCGCGGCCCGCCTGCAGCACCGCTTCGCCGCCGATGCCTGCGCCGCGCGAGGCCCAGGTACCGCCGCCGTAGGGCGTGACGCCGGTATCGCCGGTAATGACTTTGACCTTATCCATGGAAACTCCAACTGCACTTGCGGCGATCTGGGCGAAGATCCCCTCGGTTCCCTGCCCCTGCTCGGTCACACTGCACATCACCGTGATCATTCCCGTCGGCTCGAGCCGGATGGTGGCGCCGTCCTGCGCCGAGATGCGCGCCCCGCCCACGCCGTAGAACGCGGGCGAAGGATTGGTCACTTCGATCATGGCCGCCAGCCCGATGCCGCGGTAGATCTTCTTCGCTCTCAGATGCTTTTGCTCTTCCCTGAGCGACTTGTAGTTCATCAACCCCAGAAGCTTATCCAGCGTCCGGAGGTGTGAGAGCTTTTCGAATTTGATCCCGGAGGGAAACGTGTAGGGGTACGCGTCGTCGGGAATCAGATTCTTCCTTCTGAACTCCGCCGGATCCATGCCGAGCTTCTGCGCGGCCAGATCGACGATGCCTTCGGTCAGCGCCACTGCGATCGGATGGCCCACGGCGCGGTACTGGCAGGTGACGTTCTTGTTGGTGAAGACGACGTTCAGCTTGCCGCGGTATTTCTGGTGCCTGTACGGGCCGCCGGTGAGGTTGACTACCTGGTTGCCCTCGATACCGCTGGTGCGCGGATAGACCGAGTACGGGCCGATCGCCGTCAGGTCGTCCATGTCGAAGGCGAGGATCTCGCCTGCTTTCGTGGCGGCCAGCCTGACTTTTACCCTGTGCTCGCGCGCGTGGATGTCCGAGAGGAAGGACTCGAGCCGGTCGGCGACGAACTTGACGGGGCGGCGCAGGATTACGGATATCGCCGCGGTCGCCATCTCGTCGGGATAGACATGCACCTTGATGCCGAAGGAGCCGCCGACATCCTTCGCGATCACCCGCACGTTGCCCTCGGGGATGCCGAGGTGGCGCGAGAAGATGTCCTGCATCATGTGCGGCGCCTGGGTGGCGTGGTACACGGTGAGCGAATGCTCGGCGGCGTTGTAGTCGGCGAGGATGGCGCGGCCTTCCAGGCAGACGCCGGTGTGCCGCCCGAAGTGGAATGTTTCCTCGACCACCACGTCCGCCTTGGCGAACGCTTCGTCGACGCCGCCGGTGTCGTGCTCGCGCTTGAAGCAAACGTTGTCGGTGAAATCGGGATGGATGACTTGCTTCCCCTGGAGGGATTCCTCCATGTCGACGACGACGGGCAGCTCCTCCCACTCCGCCTCGATCAGCTGCACCGCGTCCTCCGCCTGGCTGCGCGATTCGGCCACCACCGCGGCCACGGCCTCGCCCTGCCAGCAGGCGCGCTCGATCGCGATGGCGTGCTGCGGCGGCGACTTGATCCCCTTCAGGTGCGCGAGCACCGCGACCCAGGGCGTGCAGTACTCGGCCACCTTGGGCCCGTCGAAGACGGCGATCACGCCGGGGGACTTGATTGCTTTTTCAAACTGCAACTTTTTTATTCTTGCGTGAGCGTAAGGACTCCTGAAGAACGCTACATGCGCAAGGCGCGGAAACCTCAGGTCATCGATGAACGTGCCGCGCCCCTGCAGCAGCCGCGCGGCGTTGGGCCGCGGCACACTCTGCCCGATGTAGCCGCGGTCGACCTTGGTGCCCGGCGCGTGAAGGGGAAGCTCAGCCTTTCCCATGAACTACCTCTGCCTGTATTACTTCCTCAATGGCGTCGACAATCGCCTGATAGCCCGTGCAACGGCAGTAGTTACCCGAAATGTGCTCTCTTATTTCCTCGCGAGTCGGTTTTATATTTTTCAGAACCAGGTCCTGGGCTGCCATGAGCATTCCCGGCGTACAGAAGCCGCATTGCAGCGCGTTCTTCTCGTGAAAAGCCTTTTGCAGGTCCCTGGCTTCCCCGGAGTCGGAGATGCCCTCGATCGTCTCCACGTTGCAGCCGTCGGCCTGCACCGCAAGCATCAGGCAGCCGCGCACGATCTCGCCGTTCACCCGCACGGTGCACGCGCCGCACACGCCGTGCTCGCAGCCGATGTGCGAGCCGGTCAGCCCCAGCTCGTCGCGCAGAAAATCGACCAGGTGCACGCGCGGCGCCACGCGCCGGCTCACCTGCACGCCGTTGACGCTCAGTGTGATGTCGAGAGCGTGGTCCACGCGCGCTCCAGCAGGACGCCGGCGAGGTGCTTCTTGGTGGCCGACGAGTTGTAGAGGTCGGCCGGCGGATCGAGCTCTTTCATCGCCGCGGCCTTCGTTTCGTCCAGCGATTTCCTCATGCTGACGAGCACAGGCCTTGGCCCGGCATTGAAGAACACGCAGCGCGACTCGTGCGCGGCGAGGCCGATGATGGCGTAATCGCCGTGGCGCCGCGTCAGCTCGAGGAACGCCGACTTGCCGCCCGACGGGAATTCGGCGGCGGTCAGGATCTCGCCCTGCTTCAGGTCGGTTTCAAACAGCCCCTGGAAGAAGTTTTCTGCCTTTACGCGCCGTTCGCCCTTAGTGTTTGAAATAACAATAGTTGCTTGAAGAGCAACAGCACATGCGGGGTATTCGGCGGCCGGATCGGCGAGCGCCAGGCTGCCGCCGAGCGTGCCGCGGTTGCGGATCGCGGCGTGCGCGATGTGCGGCACGGCCTGCGCCAGCAGCGGCACGTGCTTTTTGATTTCGGCGGATTTTTCGATCTGGGAATGGGTGACGAGCGCCCCGATCTTTACGCTCTTCCCGCTGCTCCTTATTTCGTTGAGACCCGGAAGGCCGGTGATATCAATCAGGATCTCCGGCGAGGAGAGCCGCATGTTGAGCGAGGGGATGAGGCTCTGGCCGCCGGCCAGGATGCGCGCGCCCTCGCCGTGGCGCGCCAGCAGCTCGAGCGCTTCGGCGAGCGTGCGCGGTTTCGCATAGGCAAACGACGGCGCCTTCAACGCGGGACCTCCTCCTCGACGAAACGTTATCATAGGCCCGAGGAGGAGCAAGACATGCGAGCGAGCCTGCGGTGGCTGTGCGCGATGCTGGCGGCGTTCGCCTGGCATGCGGCAGCGCAGAACTATCCGAGCCAGCCGATCCGGCTGATCTCGCCCTTCCCGCCCGGGGGCAGCGTCGACATCACGGCGCGGCTGATCGCCGAGCCGCTCGCCGCCCAGCTCGGCACGCGGATCATCGTCGACAACCGCAGCGGCGCCTCCGGCAACATCGGCATGGAGGCGGCGGCGCGCGCCTCGCCCGACGGCTACACCCTCGTGCTGAATACGATACCGCTGGTAACCAACCTGGCGATGTTCCCCAATCTCACCTGGGATCCGATCCGCGACTTCACCGCCATCGGCATGGTCTCTACCTCGCCACACGTGGTGGTGGTCCCCGGCAAATCGCCGATCACCAGCATCGACCAGCTGGTCAAGGCAGCGCGCGCCAATCCCGGCAGGCTGACCTACGCCTCGGCGGGTGTGGCCACCACTTTCCACCTGTGCGCCGAGCTGTTCAAAGACCAGACGCGCACCTTCATCCTGCACGTGCCCTATCGCGGCGGCGGCCCGGCTGTGCTCGACACCCTCGCCGCGCAGGTCGACATGAGCTTCCCGACGCTGGCGGCGGCGGCGCCGCACGCCAAGTCGGGCGCGCTGCGCGCGCTGGCGGTCACCAGCGTGCAGCGCTCCCCGCTGCTGCCTGACGTGCCGACGCTGCAGGAGGCCGGCCTCAAGGACTTCCAGTTCTCGCAATGGCAGGCGCTGCTCGCGCCGGCAAAGACACCGCCGGCGGTGGTGGCGCGACTCAACGCCGCCCTGCGCGAGGCGCTCAAGTCGAAGGACGTGATCGAGAAATTCCAGGCACAGGCCTTCGAGCCGTTCATCACCTCGCCCGAGGAGGCGGGGAAATTCATCGCCGAGGAGGCCCAGCGCCTCTCGCGCGTCATCAAGACCAAGGGCATCACTGCGGAGTGACATGGAACTCGGACTGAAGGGCAAGAAGGTACTCATCACCGGCGGCAGCAAGGGCATCGGGCTCGCCTGCGCGCAGGCGTTCATCGCAGAAGGCGCACGCGTGGCGATCGTTTCCCGTTCGCAGGCCAACCTCGATGCGGCAAAGAAGGTTCTGAAAGACTGCTATTGCATTGCAGCCGATCTCATCGACCCCGTCGCTGCGGCCAAGGTCATTGAAAAGACAGAATCCGAGTTCGGCGCGATCGACATTCTCGTCAATTCCGCCGGCGCGGCGAAGCGCACCAACGCCGACGACCTGACGCCTGAAGCCTGGCGCGCCGCGATGGACGCCAAGTACTTCACCTACATCAACGTCATCGACCCGCTGGTGAAGCGCATGGCGGCGCGCGGCGCGGGCGTGATCGTCAACATCATCGGCGCCGGCGGCAAGCTCGCCTCGCCGATCCATCTTCCCGGCGGCGCGGCGAACGCGGCGCTGATGCTCGCCACTGCCGGCCTCGCCAATGCGTACGCTGCGAAAGGCGTGCGCGTGGTGGGCATCAATCCGGGCCTTACCAATACGGGGCGCGTCTCGGAAGGCCTCAAGGCCGACGCAAAGCGAGAGGGCATCTCCGAAGACGAGGCGCTCGCGCGCGCGAAGAAGAAGCTGCCGCTCGGCCGCCTCGCCGAGCCCGGCGAGATCGCCGACATCGCGGTATTCGCCGCCTCGGTGCGCGGACAATTTCTTACAGGTGCCAACATCAGCGCCGACGGGGTGTCCACCCCCACCGTCGTGTAGTTCCTTGACTCGGCCGAAGGGCTCTGCGAGGGTGCAACAATGCCCTCACTGCAATTCCGGCTGCGGCTGTTCTGGTACCGGCTCGACAAGGAAGCCTGCGCTGCCGCGCTTGGCTTCGGCGTGATCGCCGGCTGCCTCGCCTTTGCCGTGCAAGCGGTCATGGTCGAGCGCGAGCAGGCGCTGCGCCGCCTGCAAGCGGCGCACGCACAGAACATCGCCTGCCTTGCCCGCAACGTCTATTTCGAGGCGCGCGGCGAGCCCGAGGCCGGTCAGTACGCGGTCGCGGAAGTCACGATGAACCGCAAGGCATCGGGCCGCTACTCCAACACTGTTTGCGGCGTCGTCTATGAGAGGCAGGCATTCTCGTGGACCGCGGTGGACATCCTGCCCGAGCCTGAAGGGGAGGCATGGGACAGGGCGCAGGAAATCGCCGACGAGGTCTATCACGGGCGCCACACGCCGGTGCTGAACGGCGCCCTCTTCTTCCACGCTACCTACGTCAAGCCGGACTGGGCTGGCGAGCGGCGCCGCGTCGCCCGCATCGGCAATCACATCTTCTACCGCTAGCAAAAAAAATGGCCCGGCTTACGCCGGGCCAGATTTGCCGCGTACTAGCTTTGGTTCTTAGAAGTTGTGGCGGAAGCCGATCGCGAGCGACGTGAAGTCGGCGCCCGGAACCGCCGGGCTGACCTGACGGAAGCCGTAGGTGCCCATGGTGTCGTTGTTGACGGTCGTATAGAACGCGTACAGCTTCGTGGTCTTGGTGATGTTGTAGTTGTAAGCCAGCGTGTACTGCTTGCCGCCGTCGTCGACGGCGGTTTCGCCGGCCATGCCGTAGTTGACATGGAACTCGTGCTGGCCCACGGGCAGCATCGCCGATACGCGCCAGTAAGTGCGGTCCGCATCGCCACCGCCGGCAACGTCGTGCTCCGCCTTCTCGATCAGAGCGCCCAGCACGAACGACTTGAAGTCGTACGCGCCGCCGAAGGTAATGGCGGTGTCGTTGTTGCCCACGCCCGGCGAAAGGGCCGAGGTGTCCTTGGTGTTCGCATACGACACGGCGAGGTGCAGGCCGCCCTGGTCATACGCGCCGACCAGGCCGAGGTAGCGCGGCTGGTCGGACAGGCCGGCGGCACGCGCTTCGCTGGTGCCCGTCGGTCCGAACGAGTAGGCCACGTCGGCCGAGAACGCGCCGAGCTTCGGGGTGGTGTACCAGAGCAGGTTGTTCATGAATCCGGCGTTGCCGAAGATCGTCGGGTCCAGCAGGCCGTCCGACGACGTACCGGTGTCGTGGTTGTGCATGCTGATGTAGTCGTAGGTCGCGTAGTACACCGGACCGATGCTGCGGCCGGCGCGAATCGTGCCGAAGCCGCCCTGCAGGCCGGCGTAGCTGTCGCGGCTCGAGAACGTGCTGCCGGCGGCATCGTCGAGCTTGACGCGGCTTTCGACCTGCCAGATCGCCTTCAGGCCGCTGGTCAGCTCCTTGTTGCCGCGGATGCCGATGCGCGAGGAGTTGTCCACCAGCTCGTTGGTCGAATCGTTCGGCAGCGCCGTCGTGTTGCTGCTGTTCTTGACGGTGATGTGCTCGACGCTGACGTTGACACGGCCGTAGACCTGGATCTCGGCAGGCACCTGGGCGAGCGCGGGCGAGGCGCACGCCGCAGCGACGGCCGCAGCCAGTAGTTTTCTTTGCATGATTTATCCCTTTTCCCTTTCTGTACGATTTTTCGCCGTCCGCTTGGAGGAGGTCCCAACGGCGCCGAAGCGACGTCGCTTCGTACGCCCACTGTAGTGAAGGCCGGGAACCGTCGGCAACCTGATGTTGCGAAAAAGCCGCTTTTCCGGTTGCGGTTGTTGCTGCGGCGCTACCGCCGTTTCGCGTGGCGGACAGCGGGTAAGCCTGCTGTCAGGGTTGCCGCTTCATTTCGGCGCGCAATTTCTCACGAACGCCCTATTGAAGTGCGACTTTTGCCCGCTTGCCGCCGTTGCCAGTCAGCTTTGCATAGCGCCCCGGGGTGACGCCGAACGTGCCCTTGAACAGGCGCGCGAAGTGCGCCTGATCGGAGAATCCGGCCTCGGCCGCGAGGTCCACCACCGGTAGCGCGCCGCCAAGCCGCTCGCGCACGAAGTCCAGGCGGCGCATCAGCGAGTAGCGGTAGGGGCTGGTGCCGAGCCGCGCGCGGAACTGGCGCGCCAGGTCGAACCGCGACAGGCCGCTCGCGGCCTCTAGCTCGGAGGAATGCACGATGCGGCCCAGCGCCGCATCGAGAAGCTGCCGCGCGCGCTCGACCGCAGCGGCATCCGCCCTGACCGCCGCGCGTGCCTCGCCGGCTTCCTGCATCAGCGCTTCCGCAAAGTGCAGGATGAGGCTGTCGGCTGCCAGCGACCGGCGCTCGGCGGCGAACGCTCCCCTGATCGCGCGCGCCAGCCGTGCGCTGCGCACGACCGGGCTGCGCACGAAAGGCAGCGCGCAGGGACGGCCCGCAATGGCGCGCACCGCCTCAGAGACCCGCGCGGGCTCGATATATGCGATGCGGTAGCCGAAGCCCTGCCCGGTGCCGGCGTAGCCGTCGTGCGGCTCGTCGGGATGCAGAACCATCGCGTCGCCCGGCGTGCTCGCATGCCCGGCTCCGCGACAGCCGAAGCATTGCACGCCGGAATCGGTGAGGCCGATCGCATAGGTGTCGTGGCGATGCCTGTCGTAGGCCGCGCCGGCGAACCAGGCCTGCAGCAGCTGCAGGCCGTCCGCCGGCGGGCCCGCGCGGACCCAGTCCCTGCACGATCGTTCAAGAAAATCGCGCCCCACCGCGGCATTCTCCCACCGCATGAGCGCCGAGCAGGCGTATTCGTACCTGGTCTTCGTCACGGTGGCCGCCATCACGCCAGGGCCCGGCAACGTCATGCTCACCGCGGCGGGCGCGAACGCGGGGATCCGGCGCGGCCTGCCCTGCCTGCTCGGCATCGACATCGGCATGGGACTGATGATGTTCGCCGTCGCCTTCGGGCTCGGCGCCGTCGTGCTCGGCCATCCGGCGATCGCTGCCGGCCTGAAATGGTGCGGCGCCGCTTTCCTGCTCTGGCTGGCGTGGAAGATCGCCACCGCGCGAGGCAGCGATGCGACCGCCGACGCGCGGCCGGCGGGGTTCGTCGCCGCGGCGCTGCTGCAATGGGTCAATCCGAAGGCCTGGCTGGTCGCGACCAGCGCGGCCGGGACCTACCTCCAGGCGGGCGTGAGCCCGCTGGCCCAGGCTCTGTGGATGACGGCGCTGTTCCTCGCCGCGGCGCTGCCCAGCGGCTTCGTCTGGCTCGCGTTCGGCACCGCGCTGCGGCGCTGGCTGAGCACGCCCCGGCGCCTGCGCGTGTTCAACGTCGCCATGGGCGCGCTGCTCGCGGCCTCGGTCATCCCTTTAGTGCTGTGACCTCGGCCAGCCGGTCGATGCGCCGCAGCTCGGGGAAGAAATGCGCCCACAGGGCGGTCACCAGCAAGGTGCACACGCCGCCCGCCATCACTGCCGGCACCACGCCGAGCCAGGCGGCGACCACGCCGGCGCGGAAGTCGCCGAACTCGTTCGACGTGCCGACGAACAGCATGTGCACGGCGCTGATGCGGCCGCGCATGTCGTCGGGCGTGCCGAGCTGCACGATGGTCGAGCGCACCCAGACGCTGATCATGTCGGCCGCGCCCATCACCGCGAGCGCCGCAATCGACAATGCGAAGCTGGTCGACAGCCCGAATACCAGGATCGCGACGCCGAACACGGCCACGCCGATGAACATCGCCTTGCCGGCGTGCGGCATCCTGCGCTGGGGCAGCGCTGCGAGCAGCAGCGCGACTACCACCGCGCCGACCGCAAGACTGCTGCGCATCGCGCCCAGCCCGCCGGGGCCGACGTCGAGCACATCGCGTGCGTACACCGGCAACAATGCGGTAATGCTTCCCAGCGTCACCGCGAACAGATCGAGCGTGATGGCGCCGAGCACCACCGGCTGGCGGCGCACATAGCGCAGGCCCGCGATGGCGCGCTGAACGCCGGTGCTGCCCTTCTCGATCGCCGGGGCGACGAGGGTGCGGATCGCGATCATCGAGGCCGACACGAGCAGCGACTGGATCAGGCAGGCGGCAAAGGCCGCCTCGGGTCCCAGCAGATAGATCAGGCCGCCGAGCGCGGGGCCGACGATCGTCGCCACCCGGTTCGCCGAGGCGCTCCACGCCACCGACTCGGCGAACTGCGCGCGCGGCACGAGGAACGGCGCGAAGGACTGCACCGCCGGCGCCGAATACGCGCGCGCCATCCCGGAAACCGCCAGCACGCCATAGAACGGCCACGGCGCGACCGTGCGCGTGATCGCCAGGTAGACGAGCACGCCCGAGCAGACCGCCTGCACGAGGTGCGTGATCGCGAGGATCTGCCGCCGGTCGAAGCGGTCGGCGACATCGCCGCCGGGCAGCGTGAAGATCGCAATCGGCAGGAACATCGCCAGCCCGGCATAGCCGAGGGTCAGCGGATCGCCGGTCAGGTCGTACAGATACCAGCCGATCGCCACCGACAGCATCTGCTGCGACATCGCCGCGAAGAACCGCCCGCCCAGGTAAAGGCGGTAATCGCGCAACCTTAGGACATGCATCAGTACTTCGCGTTTCCGGGCGTCCGCGGAAAGGGAATCGCATCGCGCACGTTACTCAACCCGGTGACGTACGCGATGGTGCGCTCGAAGCCAAGGCCGAAGCCGGCGTGCGGCACGCTGCCGTAGCGGCGCAGGTCGCGGTACCAACCGAGGCTTTCCTTGTCCACGCCCATCTCGTCCATGCGCGCGTCGAGCCGGTCGAGCCGCTCCTCGCGCTGGCTGCCGCCGATGATCTCGCCGATGCCGGGGGCGAGCACGTCCATCGCCGCCACCGTCTTCCCGTCTTCATTCTGCCGCATGTAGAACGCCTTGATCGCCTTCGGGTAGTTCATCACGATCACGGGCTTCTTCGCGTGCTTCTCGGTGAGATAGCGCTCGTGCTCCGACTGCAGGTCGATTCCCCACTTCACCGGGAACTCGAACTTCTCCTTCGAGCGCTCGAGGATGCTGATCGCCTCAGTGTAGTCCATGCGCACGAACTCGGATGTGACGATACCCTCGAGCTTCGCGACCAGGCCCTTTTCAATCCGTTCGTCGAAGAACGCCAAGTCCTCCGGACGCTCTTCAAGCACGGTCTTGAAGACAGACTTCAGCAAATCCACTGCAAGAGAAGCGTTGTCCGAGAGATCGGCAAAGGCGATCTCGGGCTCGATCATCCAGAACTCGGCGAGGTGGCGGCTGGTGTTCGAGTTCTCGGCGCGGAAGGTCGGCCCGAAGGTGTAGACCTTCGACAGCGCGAGGCAGTAAGCCTCGACGTTGAGCTGGCCGGAGACGGTGAGGAACGTCTCGCGCCCGAAGAAGTCCTTCGAGAAATCCGGTTTTTCGCCGGCTTTCAGATTCGCGAGATCCAGCGTGGAGACCCGGAACAGGGCCCCCGCCCCTTCCGCGTCGGCGGCCGTGATGATCGGCGTGTTGACCCAGAAGAAGCCGCGCTCGTGGAAGAAGCGGTGGATCGCCTGCGCCACCGTGTGCCGGACCCGCGTCGCAGCGCCGATCACGTTGGTGCGCGGGCGCAGGTGGGCCACCTCGCGCAGGAACTCCAGCGAGTGCGGCTTGGGCTGGATCGGGTAGGTGTCCGGGTCCTCGACCCAGCCGATCACCCTGACGGCCGTGGCCTGCATCTCGAACGGCTGCCCTTTCGCCGGCGAGGGCACGATCGTGCCGGTGGCCTCGACCGCGCAGCCGGAGGTCAGCTTGAGGATTTCATCGGCGTAGTTCGGCAGCGAGCCCGGCGCGACGACCTGGACGGGATGGAAGGACGATCCGTCCGAAACGTTGACGAAGGAAAAGCCCGCCTTCGAATCCCGCCGGGTGCGTACCCAGCCCCTGACCGTTATCTGCGCGTCCTGCGGCGCCCGCCCGCCGAGGATCTCGCGTACGGGAAGCGTGTTCTTGGTGTCCATAACCGAGGATACAAAAAAAGAGGCCGCCCGAAGGCGGCCTCTCAGGGGATGAGCCTGTCCCAAGGGAGGGAAGGACGGGCTCAAGGGGGACTTCAGTGTCCTCCCGGGCCGGCCGTTTGTATGTCGCACGGCCCCGAAATTGATGTAGACGGGCAACTACGCGGGCTGATACAAAGTGCTCCATGTCTTTGACGGTGCACGCCAAAGCGCTCAAGCGGGCGGCCGAGATCCTGGGCGGGAGGGACCGGCTGCGCGAGTACCTGAGAGTGCCCGCAAGCCATCTCAACCTCTGGATGTCCGGCGCCGAGAAGCCGCCGCTCGACGTATTCCTGAAGGTGGTCGACCTGATCAGCGGCGGGCCGCCGGTCGACGACGCGGCGAGCACCTCTGAGCTGGTACAGCGGGCACGGCGCCTGCGCCGGGAATCGGGCCTGATGCGCGCTGCGGTGTCACGCACCCGCGAGCGCGGCGAGCAGATCTGGGCTTCGATCCTTGCCGCCCGGGACCTTTCGGCTCGGCCGCACAAGCCGCGCTCCGCCCTGACCTTCCTCAATACCCGGTTCGGGCCGCAGCAAGGCAGGGACCTCGTCGAAGGCGCGCTGGAAGCTTCCATCGGCGCTGCCGGCGCGGACAGGGGAATGCTGCAGCTCCGCGCACCCGAGGGCCTGCTGATCGTCGCGCAGCGGGGCTTCGACAAGCCGTTCCTCGACTTCTTCGCCAGCGTCGACGGCGATGACTGCGCCTGCGGAAGCGCGGTGAAGCAAGGCCAGCGCGTGGTGGTGCCCGACGTGGCGTCGCATCCGCTGTTCGCCGGAAAGCCGGCGCAACCGGTCCTGGCGCGCGCCGGCGTACGCGCCGTGCAGTCGACGCCGCTGCAGGACGAGTCAGGCGAGGTGCTGGGCGTGATCTCGACGCATTACGAGCTGCCGCGCCAGCCGACCGATCGGCAGCTGCGCGTAATCGACGAGATCGCCGGGCGCACCGCCTTCTGGCTGGACGGCGGCGACGCCTAGCGCGCCCCGCTAAGTCGAGCGCGGCGGCGGCTCGCCGTCGGAGGGCCCCTTGAGCTCGAGCATGTTGCCCTCCGGGTCGGTGAGATAGATCGACACGCCGTTGCCCTCGGCGCCGAAGCGCGGGCGGATGTCGCCGACGGCGACGCCGTGCTTCCTGAGATGGGCGACGATCGCCTCCTGGTCGAACGGCTCGACGCGCAGGCAGAAGTGGTCCATGTTGCGCCCTTCGGCGCCGGGCGCGGCGCCGCCCTGCTTGCCGAGCGGCCCCTCGACCGCGACCAGATCGATCATCGAAGCGCCCGCGCGCAGGTGCGTCATGCCGAACTCGGGGCGGTAGGCGACATGCTGCGCACCCAGCACGTCGCAATAGAACTTAGTCATCGCGGCGATGTCGCGCACTCGCAGAACGACGTGATCGATTTCGCGCAGGTTCAGCATGGCAGCTGACCGAATTCTGCCCGAATTCGCAACGTAGAATGCAGACAATGGCGCGTCGCAGAAGCAGATTCTGGCGGTTCTTCCGGTTTGCATTGCTGGCGGTTGTCCTGGCGGCGGCCGGATTCACGCTGTATCTCGATTTCCGGGTGAAGAGCGAGTTCGAGGGCCGGCGCTTCGCGCTGCCGGCGCGAATCTTCGCGCGACCGCTCGAGCTGCACGCAGGGCTGCGTATCGCGCAAGCCGACGTCACCGACGAGCTGCGCGAGGCCGGCTACCGCGAAGGCGCGCGCGGTGCCGACGATTACGGCTGGTTCGCCCACAACAGCGCCGATCTGGAGATCGCGCTGCGCCCGTTCGTATTCTGGGACGGGCCGCAGCCGGCGCGCCGCATCCGGGTGTCCTTCGAGGGCGGCGCGGTTTCGGGGGTGCGCGACGCGCAGGGCCAGGAAGTGCCGCTCGCGCGCCTCGAGCCGCTGGCCATCGGCGGCATCTACCCGGCGAACAACGAGGACCGCGTGCTGGTGCGCCTGAGCGAGGTGCCCAGGCATCTGGTGCAGGCGCTGGTGGCCGTCGAGGATCGCAGCTACTTCACGCATCGCGGCTTCGATCCGCGCGGCATTGCACGCGCGGTGCTGAGCGTCTTTCGCGGCGACCGCGTGCAGGGCGGCAGCACGCTGACGCAGCAGCTGGTGAAGAACTTCTTCCTCACGCCGGAGCGCACCCTCCAGCGCAAGGCGACCGAGCTGGTGATGGCGGTGCTGCTCGAGGCGCACTACTCAAAGGAGGAGATCCTCGAGACCTACCTCAACGAGATCTACCTCGGACAGGATCGCGACCGCGCCGTCCATGGGGTGGGGCTCGCCGCGCTGCACTACTTCGGCAAGCCGGTGCAGCACCTGACGCTCGCCGAAAGCGCGCTGCTGGTCGGCATCGTGCGCGGCCCGACGCACTACGACCCGTACCGCCAGCCCGCCCGCGCGCTCGAGCGGCGCAACCTGGTGCTGCGCGAGACGCGCGAGCAAGGCTTCGTGACGATGGAGCAATACACCGCGGCGCGCGCCACGCCGCTGGGAGTCAATCCGAAGGTCGGCGTCGGCACCTCGCCGCATCCGGCGTTCCTGCAGCTCGTGCACCGGCAGCTGCGCCGCGAGTACGACGAAGCCGACCTGCGCACCGAGGGGCTGCGGGTCTTCACCACGCTCGATCCGCGCGTGCAGCAGTCGGCCGAACGCGTATTGACGCGCAAGCTCGCGCAGTTCGACAAGGAGAAGCGCTTCGGCGAGCCGGGCCTGGAAGGCGCCGTAGTGGTGGTCGACGCCCAGGGCGGCGAGGTGCAGGCGCTGGTCGGCGGCCGCGACCCGCTCTACCGCGGCTTCAACCGCGCGCTCGACGCGGCGCGCCCGGTCGGCTCGCTGCTCAAGCCGGCGGTCTACCTCACCGCTCTTGCCGAGCCCTCACGCTATACGCTGGTTACGCCCATCGACGACGGCCCGTTCGTCTGGAAGAGCCGCGGCGCGGCGGACTGGGCGCCGAAGAACTACGACCGCAAGTTCCACGGCATGGTGCAGCTGCGCACCGCGCTGGCGAATTCCTACAACGCTGCCACCGCGCGCCTGGGCACCGAGATCGGCGTCGACAAGGTGCTCGCCACGATAAAGCGTTTGGGAGTGGAGCGCGACCTCAAGCCGTTTGCCGCCACCTTGCTCGGCGCCACCGACATGAGCCCGTTCGAGATCGCGCAGATGTACCACACCATCGCCACCGGCGGTTTCCGCACGCCGCTCAAGGCGATCCGCGAAGTGACGCTGCAGGACGGCACGCCGGTGCGCCGCTATCCCCTCGCCGTCGAGCAGGCGTTCCCGCCCGAGCCGATGTACCTCCTCGCCGCCGCCATGCAGGACGTGGTGCGCGAAGGCACCGGCCAGGGCATGAAGACCTGGCTGCCGCCCGAAGCCGCGGTCGCCGGCAAGACCGGCACCACCGACGAGCAGCGCGACGCCTGGTTCGCCGGCTTCACCGGCGATCGCGTCGCGGTGGTCTGGCTCGGCTACGACGACAACCGCGCCGCGCGGCTTTCCGGCTCAGCCTCCGCCCTGCCGGTGTGGGGCGAGCTGATGGCGTCCCTCAGCCCCGAACCGCTCACGATCCCCAAGCCCGACGGCATCGAGAACGTGCTGATCGATCCGGCATCCGGCCTGCGCGCCGACTTCTCCTGTATCGGCGCGCGCGAGCTGCCCTTTGCGCAAGGCTCCGCGCCCTCCGCCAGCGCGCCGTGCGCCTCCGAGATCGGCGTGGCGGTCGAGCAGGTCAAAGAGCGCGCCAAAGGCTTTTTCGAGAGACTGTTCGGCCGGTAGCGCTTAGCGGCCGCGCCGGTCGTGATGATCGTAGCGGTCGTGATGATCGTGGTGGCCGTTGTGGCTGTGATAACCCCAGTGGAGGTACTTGGGCACCGTCACCGTATCGGCGGCCTGCGCCGTGTTCCCCGCCTCGTCGACGACGGTATAGGTGATCGTGTAGACGCGCCCGTTGCCGTGCTCGTTGCGCTCAGCGCGCAGCTTCACACCGCGGCTGCTCACGACCCAGTCCGGCGAGCTGCGGCCCACCGGCTCATCGCTCGTGACGACCACCTTCGAGACCCTGGTACGGCCCACCGCATTCGCGACCTTGAGGTGCGTGGCGATCGTGTGGAGCCTGCCGTCCGGCCGCAGCACCGAGGGCGAGGCCGTCAGCTTCGCGGACAGCGGCGCCGCCGCGTCGATGCGGATCACCAGCGTCTTGGCCGGCCCCGTATTCCCCGCGTTGTCGCTGGCATGGTAGGTGACCGTGGTCTCGCCCTTCGCCGACACGACCAGCGAGGCGGCGCTGCCGGTAAAGGTCTCACCGACCGTGCTGGTTCCGTTAGTCCGCAGGACCGTGATCGACTGCACTCCGCTTCCGCCGGCGTTGTCGGCGGCGGCGATGCTCACCGTCACCGGCGTCGTGTTGCGGCCGCTCGCGTCGGGTGCCGGCGTCCTGCTCGCGCTGCTCGCCGGAGCGCTCCCGTCGATGCGTACCGTCAGGGTCCTCGCCGCCTCGACGTTGCCCGCCTGGTCGGTGGCGCGGTAGGTAACAGTGCTCAACCCTTCGGCGGAGACGACGAACGAAGCGCTCGCGGCGGGCGTGGTGGCGGTAGCCGAGGAGGCGCCGTTCGCCACGGTGTAGGCGATCGATGCCACCCCGCTGCCGCTCGGGTTGTCCGCTGCGCTGAGCGTCACCGCAACCGGGGTGTTGTTCCACCCGGCGATGTTGGCCTGAGGCGCCGCGCCCGCCGTGGTGGCCGGCGCGACGGTGTCCACCGGCGCCAGGTCGGCGAAGGCTACTCCCTGGGGCATGGGCCCCACCGGGACCGTGCGGACTACGGTATTGCTCGCCGTGTCGATCACCGAGACGCTGGCCGAGTCCTGATTGGTCACGTAGGCGAAGCGTCCATCGGGAGTCACAGCGACCCTGAGAGGGTTGGCTCCCACCGGGATCGTGGCCACACGGCTGTTCGTCGTGAGGTCGAGCACCGAGACGGTATTGGAAAGGCCGTGGGTAACGTAGGCGAAGCGCCCGCCGGGATGGATGGCCAAGCCCTGGGAAAGCTGCTCCAGGGCAACGCTGGCGACCACTGCATTGGTCGCCGTGTCGATGACCGACAGCGCATCGTCCACCGACACCAGGTTCACTACGTAGGCAAACCGCCCGTCCGGCGTGACGGCTACGTCGAACGGAGCGGCCCCGACGGGTACCGTGGCCTTCACGGTGCCGGCCGCGATATCGAGCACCGAAACGGTATTCAGGAACGCATTGGCGATGTACGCAAAGCGCCCGTCGGGCGTAATGGCGATGCTGATGGAGCCGGAAGCGCCTCCGATCTCAGTCGTGGCGGCCACCGCATTGGTCGCCGTGTCGATTGCGGAGACGGCGCCGACGCCGCCGGTCAACGCATAGGCGAAACGCCCGTCGGGCGTGGTGGCGACGCCGAAGGGCGTCGGCCCAAGCGGCACCGTGGCGATCACGGCGTTGCTCGAGGTATCGATCACCGAAACGGAGAACTCCGGGCCGCGGTTGTTCGTCACGTAGACGAAGCGGCCGTCGGGCGTGGCTGCGACGCCGAACGGTCCCGGACCCACGGGCACCGTCGCGATCACGGCATGGCTCGCCGTGTCGATCACCGCAACGGAGTCCCCCTCATTGACCACCACATAAGCGAAAAGCCCTGCCGCCCACACGCCCTGCGCGCCGAGGAGCAGTGCGCAGGCCAGCAGCGCTACCGCCCCTTTTCTTGTCGCGTTCATCGAAGCCTCCTTGTTCCCTACGTTTTAGGATGACTCGAGAAAATCCTCCGCTTGCGGCAACTGTCAGGCAATGCAATAAGTCGCGCACTTGCGCCCCGGCCGTGACGTACTTAGCATCGGCGGACGATGAGATACGCCTTTCTCTTGCTATTTGTCACAGCCTGCGCGACGCAGGAACCTTCCCCTGTCGAAACGCCCGGGCCTTCTCCTACCCCGGCGCCCCCTGCCAGACAGGAAAATGTCGCCATCGCCGGCCTGATGGACAACGCGCGCAACGATGCGGCGGCGGGCAAGCTCGGCAGTGCGGCGGCGACGCTCGAGCGGGCGCTGCGCATCGAGCCGCGCAACCCGAGGCTATGGCATGAGCTGGCGAAGGTGCGGCTGCGGCAGGCCGACTACACCCAGGCCGAAAGCCTCGCCGCCCGCTCCAATACTTACGCGGGGACCGACGGCGAGCTGCGTGCGGCCAACCAGAAGGTGATCAGCGACGCCCGCGCCGCGCGCGCTCGCTAGGCCGTCCCGAGCACGGCTCCCCCGCCTGGAGCGTTGGGTGCCAGCTCCAGCAGGTCGAGCATGTTGCGCACGGTGCACGCGGAGGTCGACGTGACCGGCAGGCCGAGCATGCGCTGGGCCGGATCGATCGCCGGCAACGACTGCATCTGCACGCAGGCCGACAGCACCACCGCGTCGACGTTTGCGAGATTGAGCTTCTTCACGTCCTCGAGCAGCCGCATCGGGTCGCGCCGGCCGACTTCGAGGTTGTCCGGAATCTCGAAGCAGATCCGGTCGACGACCTCGACGCCTTCGTTCTCGATGTAGGCGACGACCTTGTCGGTCAGCGGCTTCATATAAGGGGCCAGGAGCGAGACCTTCTTCGCGCCGAGCTTCTTCAGGCCGTACACCAGAGCCCCGGCGGAAGTCATTACCCTGGACTCCGCGCCCGCCTCCGCGACGATCCTGCGGAAGTCGGCCTCGACCTGGCGGTGGTAGCCGAAGCCCTGCGCCATGATGGCCACCAGGCAGGCAGTGCTCATGACGTCTACGCGCGCGTCGGCGAGCTCGGCGGCGCAGCGCAGCCCCTCGGCGTTCATCGCCGCAAGCTCCTCGGCCGACACGCGCTTCATGCGCATGCGCGACGAGTGGAAAGTAAAGCGCTCCCCTGGAGACCGGACTTCGCGCGCGTTCAGCATGCGCGGGATCTCGGTCTCCATCGTGGTATTGGAGCTGGGGACGATCTGGCCGATGCGGAAGGTGCGTGTCATAGTCTTGCTCAGTTCATTTCAGGGCTTCAGCGCCCGGTAGAGGAATGGCAGGCTGACGTCCATCCGGTAGTTGATGTCGGAATGGTCGTCGTCGAACTCTTCGTAGCGGTGCTTGATGCCGGCGGCCGAGAGGCGCTTGGACAGGATGCGCGAGCCGTAGTGGATGTGGTACTGGTCGCGCGAGCCGCAGTCTATATAGATGCCGCGCAGGGACCCGAGCGCATCCTTGTACTTCCGCACCAGATTGATCGGGTCGTGCGCGCGCCACTTCGCCCAGCGCCCGGCCAGCGCCTCGCCGGTCTCGAGGTGAAAGGGTACGCGGAATCCCATCGGCGCCCTCGGATCGGGGTCGTAGGTCGCCGCCATGCACAGGTTCATCAGGCAGTGGATCTCCTTGCCCGAGACCTTCTCCTTCTTCCACAGCTTCTCGAGAAAGCGCCGGATGCGTCCGTCGTCCAGCCCCTTGTCCAGGGCTCGGGAATTGATTCTTGCAGGGCGATGCTTGGCGAGCTCGTTCAGGGTGTTCGGCCAGTCGTGCCAGTAGACGAACTCGAAGTACGCGTCGCCCGAGTGGTCGGCGACGGCACCCCAGTACTTCGGGTATTTCATGCCGTGCAGCATCGCGCCGTAGCCGCCGGAGGACTTGCCGAAGCAGCCGCGGTGCTCGCGGCTCGCCAGCGTGCGGAACTCGCGGTCGACGAAGGGGATGATCTCGCGCGTCAGGTAGTCGGCGTAATTGCCGATGGCAGAAGAGTTCACGTACTGGTTGCCGCCGAGCGCCGTGAAGCAGTCCGGCAGAACGAGGATCGCCGGGCCCATCTTCTTCTCGTGGATCAGGCGTGCCGCGCGCTCCGGCAGGTTCTCGCTGAACGCCTGCCAGTTGGCGTGCGACAGGCCCGAGCCGGTATAGCCGACCAGGTCGTAGAGGACGGGAAAGCGGCCGCCCGCCTCGTATTGCGGCGGCAGCCATGCCGCCACCTTGCGCACGTGCGGGTCGCCGAGCGGGTTGTCCTTGAGAATCTTCGAGACGTGCTCGAGGACGACCAGCTCGCCCGAGGCCCCTTTGGGTCGCTTCAGCATCACCAGTCCGTCGGCCGGTAGTCCTTCAGGAACTTGCCCCACATGTGCTCGCCGGTGTTGATGCCGTCGATGATGGGGTCGACGATGCGCGCCGCGCCGTCGACGATGTCCAGCGGCGGGTGGAAGCGATGCTCCAGGGTCTTGCGCGCGGCGAGCTCGACCGGATCCTCGTCGGTCACCCAGCCGGTGTCGACGCTGTTCATATGGATGCCGTCGTTCTTGTAGTCCGTCGCCGCGGTGCGCGTCATCATGTTCAGCGCGGCCTTCGCCATGTTGGTGTGCGGGTGGCGCGTGGTCTTCAGCTTGCGGTAGAACTGGCCTTCGACCGCGGACACGTTGACGATGTGCTTGTCGTGCTCCGGGGTGCGCAGCATCAGCGGCTTGAGGCGCGCGTTGAGGATGAACGGCGCGACCGCGTTGACCAGCTGCACCTCGAGAAACTCCACCGTCGAGACTTCCGCGAGCAGCAGCCGCCACGAATTGCGTCCCCGCAGATCGACCTGCTGCAGGTCCTGGTCGAGCGCGCCTTGCGGAAACAGCCCCTTCTCCTCGAGGAATTCCTCCGGCAGCAGGCGCACCTGGGAAAGATCAGCCGAACGCACGGCTGTCGGTATTTCACCAACTCTTAGTCTCAAAGACTTTTCCAAGGACGCGGGCAGCACGGTCTTCTCGCCCGCCATCATGTGCTCGTAGAACTCCGGCGGCCGACGCACCGTCTGGCAGGCGTTGTTGACAATGAAGTCCAGGCGCTCGCGCGTCTGCATGAGGTGGCGGCAGAAGGCCTCCACGCTCGGCGTGTGGCGCAGGTCCAGCCCGAAGATCTCCAGCCGCTGTCCCCACTGCGCGAAATCCGGCTCGGCCGCGTAGCGCGCCGCGGAGTCCCGCGGAAAGCGCGTGGTGACGATGAGCTCGGCGCCGCAGCGCAGCAGCTTGAGGCCGGCCTGGTAGCCGATCTTTACCCGCCCGCCTGTGAGCAGGGCCACCCGGCCGCGCAGGTCGGCCAGCTCGGTGCGCTTCCTGAAGTTCAGCTCCGCGCACGGCGGGCAGAGCTGGTCGTAGAAGTGGTGGACCGTGGAGATCTTCTGCTTGCACACGTAGCAATGACGCCCTTCGACCGCGTCTTCCAGGAGCTTTCCCGGCTGTGGCGGGAACACGTTCGGCGTGGTGAAGACCGGCTTGCGGCGCAGGGTGCGGATGCCGGTGCTGTGGAGCACCGCCTCCTCCCTCTGCGTGTCCGCCGCTTTGCGCTCGCGCACTCCGGCCCTCATCCGCTGCCGGCGCGCGACGGGATCGGGGTTGTACATGCGGGCTACCGCCAGGTGCAGGCGCCGGCGCTCCTCCTCCGGCAGCTCCTCCAGCTTGCTCCAGTCTTCGGCCAGGCGCTCCAGAAGCTCGGCCGCCGCGCGTGCCCTTTCCTCGAGCGTCATCGACTGCTGATCAGATCACGCAAGGCGGCGACTTCCGCCTCCAGGCGCTCGACTCTGGCCTTCAGGGAATCCTGCTCGGGTGCCGCGGCAACCACCTCCACCGCCGGCTCGCCGCTCAGCAGGTGAGCCCAGCGGCTCTCGCGCGCGCCAGGCTGGCGTGGCAGGAGCACCACCAGCGCCCCGGCCGGCCGGGCGGCGAGCTCGTTGAGAAAGCCCTCCACCGCGGAAATATCCGAAAAGGCGTGCAGCCGCTCGCAGCTGATGCGCAGCTCGCCGGCGGTCTGCGGCCCGCGCAGCATGAGCGAGGTGAGTATGGCCGCCGACTGCGACGGCACCTGCAGCAGGCGCGGCAGGTTGTGCTCATAGCGGGAGACGCGCCCGCCGCTCGTCTCCATCACCAGGTTGGCGCTCTTCAGGCTGTCGAGGGCTTCCCGGACCTCGGTCTCGCTCGCCTCCATGACCGGCGAGCGGCTGGTCTTCTGGTTGCAGCCGGACACCAGGGCGTTGAGGGTCAGCGGATAGGAATCCGGCACGGTGTGCTGCTTCTCGGCAAGGGTGCCGAGAACGCGAGTTTCGAGGAGAGAGAGAACCGGCACGGCGCGCATGGTGCGCGGCTAATATAGCGCAATGAGCTACCTGGTCGGCATCGACATCGGCGGCACGTTCACGGATTGCGCAATCGTGGATCGCGCCGGCAAGCTGCTCACCACGAAAGTCCCTTCGACGCCGCAGGACTTCTCGCGCGGCATGATGGACGCGCTCGGCGCCGGCGCGCAGGCGCTGGGCCTGACCCTCGACGGGTTCTGCCGCGATATCGACTTTCTCTCGCACGGCACCACCGTCGGCACCAACACCATCATCCAGAAGCGCGGCGCCAAGGTCGGCCTGATCACCACGCGCGGCCACGAGGACGCCATCCACATCATGCGCGGCTCGCGCGGCTACGGCGGGCGCGACATCCGCAAGGTGGTGCACTTCCCTGAGACCTCCAAGCCGCAGCCGATCGTGCCCAAGCGGCTGATCCGCGGCGTCTCCGAGCGGGTCGATTGCTTTGGAGAAGTGGTCGTCGAATTGAATGAAAAAGAGGCGGAAAGCGCGATCCGCGAGCTGCTGGCCGAGGGCGTGCAGGCCATCGCCATCTGCTTCCTGTGGTCGTTCCGCAATTCCCGGCACGAGCTCAAGGTCAAGCAGCTGGTCGAGAAAATCCAGCCCGACCTCTTCGTCACCTGCTCGGTCGACATCGCGCCGAAGTGGGGCGAGTACGAGCGCGTCACCGCCACCGCGCTGAATGCGTACCTCGGGCCGGTGATGTCGGGCTATCTTTCCAAGCTGGATTCGACGTTGAACGACCTGGGCTATGCCCATGGGTTGCAGATTGCCCAGTGCGGCGGCGGCACGGTGCCGGTGGCGCGCGCGGGCGAGGCGCCGCTGCTGACGCTCGACTCGGGCCCGGTGGCCGGCGTCACCGCGTCGATGTTCCTCGGCGCGGCGATGGGCGAGAAGAACATCATCACCACCGACATGGGCGGCACCTCGTTCGACGTGTCGATCATCTACGACGGCAAGCCCGCCTACTCCTTCGTCAGCAACACCGACCAGTACGAGTACTTCCTGCCGAAGGTCGACCTGCAGGCGATCGGCGCCGGCGGCGGCAGCCTGGTGCGCGCCAACCCGGAGACCCGCACCCTCACCGTCGGCCCCGACAGCGCCGGCGCCTTTCCCGGCCCGGTTTGCTATAGCCGCGGCGGAAAGGTCCCGACGGTGACCGACGCTCAGCTGGTACTCGGCTACCTGGATCCCGAGAATTTTGCGGGCGGACGGATGAAGCTCGACCGCCAGGCCGCTTTTTCCGCAATAGAAGAACTTGGAAAGAAAATCGGCTTGACGGCGCTCCAGACGGCTGCCGGCGTGTGCCGCATCGTCGAGCTGAACATGGCCGACGTGATCCGCAAGGTGACCGTCGAGAAGGGCTTCGACCCGCGCGATTTCGTGCTGTTCGCCTTCGGCGGCGCGGGGCCGGCGCACGCCGGCGTGTTCGCCGCCGAGCTCGGCGTGAAGAAGGTCATCGTGCCGCAGCGCAAGGCCGCCTCGACCTGGTGCGCGTTCGGCGCCGCCGCCGCGGACGTGCTGCACATCTTCGAGCACACCGAGATCATGCAGACGCCGGTGGATGCAAACCGTGTCAACAAGATAGTTTCCTCTTTGGAAAGCAAGGCGAGGCAGCTCATGACGGAGGAAGGCATCGCCGCGAGCCGCCAGCGCTTCGAGTTCTCCCTCGACGTGCGGCATAAGGGGCAGATCAACGAGGTCGAGATCCTGCTCCCCTGGGACCGCGTCCCGGCGCAGTACGAAGCCTCGCTGAGGAAGCTGTTCGTCAATCGCTACGAGAAGCTCTACGGCCGCGGCTCCGCCCTCGCCGGCGCGCAGCTCGAGATCGTGGTGTGCCGCCTCAGGGCCAGGGCCCTGACGCCCCGGCCGAAGCTCGTGAAAAGCAGGTCGTTGAGCAAGGTCATCCCGAAAGCGGCCATCCGCAAGCCGCGCACCATCCAGTGGTCCGCGCTGAGGAAGACCCCGGTCTACGACGGCGAGAAGCTCGCCCTCGGCAATGTCATCAAGGGGCCGGCCATCGTGGAAACTTCAGATACCAGCGTAGTCGTGCATCCGGGGTCGCGGCTGGTAGTCGACGCCCTCGGCAACTTCGAGATCACGTTCTAGCGAGGGCCCATGGAAACCTGCATCGTCGAAACCGGATTGCTGCGCAAGAAGCCGTGCGGCCATGCTGCAGTCACGAAGTGCGCCAACTGCGAGGTCGCGCTCTGCGCCCAGCACGCAGTGGCGCAGCTGTCGGCCGCGCAGAAGAAGACCGGCGCCTTCATGTGCAAGGAGTGCGACGACGCGCGCCGCCAGTACGAGAAGAACCAGGCCAGCGTCGCCGCGAAGCAGAGCGCCGCGAGCCCGGCGCCGCCGAAGCCGAAGCCCGCCGCCCCGGCCGCGGCCCCGCAAGCCAAGGCTCCCGCGCCCGCCGCCCCCAGCGAGCCGGTCCCCGACACGATCGAGTACAGGCCCGAACCCAAGAAGAAATGAACGCGCCGCTCAAAAAACTGAACGAGCTCACCGGCCTCGCCTTCGACGGCGTGCGCACCGGCTACGTGCCGCCCAAGACGCTGTCCATTTCAAAGAAATTACGCCTTCACAAAAAGGCGAAAAAGAGCATCGACCCGGTGACCTTCGAGGTGGTGCGGCACGCGCTCTGGAACGTCAACGAGGAGCACGGCGCGACCATCCAGCGCCTGTCGGGCTCGCCGGTGGCGATGTACGCGCTCGACCTGAACCCCTCGATCCTCACCGAGGACGCGGAGTTCGTCTATTTCGGCCCGTACATGCAATACATGTCCGGGGTCACCGACACGCAGGTCAAGTGGACGCTCGAGAACCGCAGCGACAATCCCGGCATCCGCGACGGCGACATGTTCCTCGCCAACGATCCGTGGGTCGGCGCCGCGCACCAGATGGACGTGATGCTGCTCTGCCCGGTGTTCTGGAAGGGCGAGCTTTTCTGCTGGGTGACCAACTGCCTGCACCAGTACGACATCGGCGGCATCACGCCCGGCTCGTTCTGCCCCTCGGCGCGCGACGCCTTCGACGAGGGCATCCTCATCCCGCCGGTGAAGATCGTCGAGAACAACGAAATTCGCCGCGATATCGAAGAAATCTATCTAAGGAGTTCGAGAAAACCATCTGCGGTAGCGCTCGACTTCCGTGCCCAGCTCGCCGGCAACATCACCGCGCGGGACCGCGTTCTTTCGCTCATCAAGCGGTATGGCGCGGAAACCGTCAAAGGCGTGATGCGCAAGATTCTCGATGATGGTGAGAAGGCTTTTCTGAAAAAATTATCTTTGTTGCCCGACGGGATCTGGCGCGACAGGACCTACGTCGAATGCTGCCGGCCCGGCGATCGCCAGGCGCACAGGGTGATGCTCACGCTGAGAAAAGAGAAGAATCGCCTGGTATTCGAGAACGAGGGCACCGCCCCGCAGGCGGGCGGCATCAACGCCACGTACTCGGGCTGGCGCGGCGCGATCATGGTGGCGATCAACGAGCTCATGTGCTGGGAGCAGTATTACGCGGTGGGCGGCGCGCTGCGCCACGTCGAGTTCAACCCGACCCCCGGCACGCTGAACTGCGCCGACTTTCCCGCCTCGGTATCGACCGCGCCGGTGCAGTGCATGGAGATCTCGCTCTATCCGGCCTACAACGTGCTCTCGAAGATGATCTATCCGGATCCCGGGCTGCGCAAGGACGTGATGTGCATCGGCGGCACCAGCCAGTGGCCGGCGACCATCTTCCGCGGCATCGACCAGTGGGGCGAGCGCTACGGCTACATCCTGGTCGACCCGATCGGCGGCGCGATCGGCGCCTTCTCGCACGCCGACGGCATCTCGACCGGCGGCCAGGCGCGCACCCCGATCTGCAAGCTGCCCAACGTGGAACATACCGAGCAGAGCTTCCCCGTTTTGTTTTTGTACAGAAAAGAAATTACCGATTCCGGCGGCGCAGGGAAGTTCCGCGGCGGCCTGTCGGCCGAGTCGTGCTTCATCCCGCACGGCACCGACAGCATCACGCACGACACGCTGTCCTCGGGGAACGCGATCCCCACTTCCACGGGAATGATGGGCGGCTATCCCGGCGCGGTGAACCGTTATCGCTTTCTCAAGGACTCGGACGTCCTCGAACGCATGAAGCAGTCGCGGCTGGTGAACGACATCGACGAGTTGAAGGGCAGGAAAGAAGAGCTCGGCTTGCGCCAGCAGGACTTCTCGCAGAACCCGACCGATGTCTACGCGGTGCTGTGGTCGGCCGCCGGGGGTTTCGGCGACCCGCTCGACCGCGATCCGGCGAAGGTCGAGGCCGACGTGGCGAACGGCGATGTGTCGGAACGTGCCGCGCACGAGATCTATGGCGTGGTTCTCAATGACCCGGAACGAACAGAAAAGGAAAGAGCGGCCAAACGCCAGCAGCGCCTGCAGAAGGCGACCGCGCCGTTCTCTCCCGCGAGGACGCTGGAGGGCAAGGAGCGCCTGCGCGCCACCGAGAGCCTCGCGGTGCGCGGCGCCAACTGGTGCTGCGCGAAATGCGCCGCCGACCTCGGCCCGATGAAGGGGAACTACAAGGAGCGCTGCGCGCGCAGCGACCTGCCGATCCAGGCCTCCAACCCGCTGGTCGGCGATCCGAGGCGCTTCATCGACCCGCTGCCGCAGTTCCGCCAGTTCTGCTGCCCGGGCTGCGGCGCGCTGATCGAGAACGAGATCGCGGTCGCCGAAGACCCTGTGCTGCGGGATGTCGAGATTTTCTGAGGTCGGCTACGACGAGGCGATGCGCCGGGCGCGCGACTGCGTGCCGGTGCTGCGAGAGCGCGCACAAAAATGCGAGGACGCGCGCGTGCTGCTGCCAGAGAACGAGAAGCTGCTGCACGAGACGGGCCTGTTCCGCTATCACCAGCCGAAGCGCTTCGGCGGCATGGAGCTGCCGTTCATCGCCGTGGTCGACCTCGTCGCCGAGCTCGCGCGCGGCTGCCCGTCGACCGCCTGGAACGTCGGCAACCTCGGCTGCCACCACTGGATCCTCGCCTACTACGAGCCCGAGACGCAGCACGAGGTGTGGGACGCGAACCCCGACGCCCTGATCGCCTCGTCCATCGCGCTGGCGGCGGGACGCGGCAGGAAGGTCGACGGCGGCTTCGTAGTGAGCGGCAAATGGCCGTTCTCATCCGGTGTCGACAACTCGGACTGGAACATGCTTGCCGTTACTGTTTATGAGAAGGAAGTTCCTGTCGATTGGCGTCTATGCCTGGTGCCCAAGTCCGATTACAAGGTAATCGACACCTGGTACGCCATGGGCATGGTCGGCACCGGCAGCAAGGACATCGAGGTGAACGAGGTCTTCGTGCCGGAGCGCCGTGCGCTGGCCCTGGCGCGCTGCCGCGGCGGGCTCGAGCACCCGGGCGCAGCGCTGAACCAGGGCGAGCTCTTCAGGGTGCCGATCGTCGCCTCTGCCGGGCACCCGCTTTCCGCGGCCGCCCTGGGCGCAGCCGAGGGCGCTTACGGCCACGTCGTCGATAAGTTCAAGAGCCGTGTAGGGACTTATACCGGCGCAAAGGTATCGGACTTCCAGGCGGTGCAGATCCGCATCGCGCGGGCGCGGGCGCTGATCGACTCGGCGCGCTACCTGATGCGCGAATCGGCGCTGGTATTTCAGAACCAGGAGAAGCTGGAAGTCGAAGAAAAGCTGCGCCTGCGCACGCAGAACGCGTTCGCCGTGCACCAGTGCCACGAAGCCGTGGAGGCGCTATGGCAATGCTACGGCGCGAACGCGATCTACACCCGCGATCCCCTGCAGCGCTTCCAGCGCGACCTGCAGGCAATGAAGCAGCACTTCTCGTTCAACTTCGACGTCGCCGGCGCCGCGTTCGGCACCGTGGCGCTCGGCGGCAAGTACACCAACCCTACGTTGTAGGTCCCTCTGCGGGCTTCGACTCGGGGAACGTCGGCAGGCCGTCGCCGAACTTCAGCCACGCCAGGTCATGGCTGAGCCACGAGTGATGCGTCGGCGGAAAGGCGTTCGGATCGTCCAGCGTCGCGGTGGTGATGTCGAGCGTTTCCGGCTCGCCCTCGTGGCGGTAGGTGAGCGGCGTGCCGCACTGCCGGCAGAAGGTGCGCAGCACCGGCGGCGAGGAGGAGAACTCATCGGGCTCGCCGCGCGTAAAGCGGAAGCTCGTGAGCGGGAACGTCAGCCAGCCGACGGCCAGCGCGCCGGCAACGCGGCGGCAGGTGCGGCAGTGGCAGATCATGCTGTTGGTCGGCGCGCCTGCGGCGCGGTAGCGGATCGCTCCGCAAAAGCAGCCGCCCTGCAACTCTTCGGGGGTATCCATCCCCAAGAGTAGCAGGGCGGTGTTACCGCCAATGCCGGCTTTTCAGTTCTGGAAGCAGGTGAAGCCCGGCCGGTCGGCCCAGCGGAATGGCCCGCAGAGCTTCTTGCCCGCTTTCAGCGCGGCCTCGCCGACGGCGGTGATCAGCCGCTCGTACTGCGGATCGCCCTCCGCCCAGCCCGAAAAATTGCCGAGGTCGCCCGAGGCGGCGAACACGCCGTGGATGCCGGGCACCTTGGCAATGTCGCGCGCGTTCTTCACGCCTTCGATAGTCTCGATCATGACGATCAGAACGATGTTGTTGTTGAACGTCTGCCGGTAGTTCACGCCGGTGGGGATCCACGGCCGCAGGACGTTGGCGGTCTGGCTGCCGCCCTGGCTGCGCTTGCCGAAGGGCGGGAAGTAGGTCCATTGCACGACTTCCCTCGCCTCCTCCACGGTGTCCACCGTCGGCACGACCAGCACCATGGCGCCGCCGTCGAGGGCGTGCTGAATCTCGCGCTCATCCGTGTACGCGATGCGCACGCCGGGTATTGCCCGCCTGTTGGGACAGGCCGCCGAGGACGCGTACGCCCACATGCGCCACGCGTCGCCCCAGTCGATGCCCGAGTGCTGCATCTCGGTCCAGGTGAAGTCGGCTCCGGGCTCGCTCGCCAGGCTGCAGTACATCGTGTTCATCGTCCCGAGGGTGTTCGACTGCATGGTGCGGCCGACGACATCGCCGCCCGCGATCAGCTCCAGCTTCGCCGGATTCCAGATCAGCCCGCCCGTGGTGTCGTCGTTGCGCGGTCCGTAGACCCAGGTCTTCGGGTCGATACGGTCCCGGTCGTGGCCGTGCCTGCGGTCGTCGTCGTCGCGGTCGCCGTGCGCCTGCACCATCTGGCTCGCGGCCAGCGTGACGGCGGCGGCAATCATCCCTGCCTTGCCCAGTTTCGCTCTCCAGCTCATGTCGATCCTCCTGTCGTTGTTGGAACTGCGTCCCATGCTAGGCATGGGGTCGCCCGCCATTCATGCAGGAAGGTCTTTATCTGATCACCGCCTCTTATGAGACGGCGGCGCGCTACGGTAGAAGGACGATCTGTCCGGTGGTACGGCGCGCCTCGAGGTCGCGATGCGCGTCGGCGGCGGCGGCGAGCGGATAGCGGTGGCGGATGTCGACGCGCAGGATGCCGTCCTGCAGGGCGCGGAACAGGTTGCCCGCCACCTCGTTGACCAGCGCGCCTGCGGTGTAGTGGAACAGCACCGGCCGCGACAGGGTGCCCGACTTCGCGGTCAGGTCGGGGAAGGAATCGCGCGGTCCGCTCGCCTGCCCGTAGCTCACCCAGTGCCCGCGCAGCGCGAGCGCCTTCAGGTTCTCGTCGGTCGCTTCCTTGCCCAGGCCGTCGTAGATGACGTCCGCGCCCTTGCCGCCCGTATGCCGCTTCACCTCCTCGGCGAAGCGGTAGCTCGAAGTGACGATCGGAAACTCGCAGCCGTTCCGCCGCGCGAGCGCCGCCTTCTCCTGCGACGAGACGGTGCCGAGCACGCGCGCGCCGAGCGCCCTCGCCCACTGGCAGGTCAGCAGGCCGACGCCGCCTGCCGCGGCGTGCACCAGCACGTTGTCGCCCGGTTGCACGCGGAAGGTGCGGTGCAGCAGGTACTCGGCGGTCATGCCTTTCAGCATCACCGCCGCGGCAGTCTCGAAATCCATCCACTCCGGCATCAGGACCAGCGAGTCCGACGGCATGGTCCGCACCGTCGCGTAGGCGCCCGGTTGTGGCGCCGCATAGGCAACCCTGTCGCCGGCGCGAAAGCCTGGTGCGTTGCTCTCCAGCACCACCCCTGCAGCCTCCATGCCGATCGGCGCCGGCGGCTCGATCATCCGGTACAGGCCTTTGCGGATGTAGACGTCGATGTAGTTCACCCCGACGGCGGCGTGCTGGACGCGAACCTCACCAGCCTTCGGCGGATTGGTTCTTCTGTTCTGAAATTGCAGCACCTCGGGCCCGCCGAAGCCGGTCGCAACCACCGCTTTCTCCTCAACCCTGGGCAGGGCGGCCGGCAGGCGGCCGGAGGACGACAGAAAATCGGCCAGTCCCTTGAACCCTCCTTCGTACACGCCGCCGCCCACCAGCTCGTCAAACTCCTTCTCCCGGCCGCGCGGCACATCGAAGGTCGATTCCCAGTGCCAGAATGTTCTGTCACCGTCGGTGACTCTTTTCAATTGCAGAGAAGCAACATAGTTGCGCATCGGCAGCGTCGCATCGAGGATGCAGTACGTGCTGATGTAGTCGCGGTCGGAGAGCGCGAGGAGCTGCTCGCGAATGTGGTTGCCGTCCTTCAGCGTGAAGTTGCGGATGCAGCCCACCTGGTCGGCCGGCTCGCCGTTCTCGATGCGCGAGGGCCCCACCGCCGGGTGCCAGGCGGAGTGGCTGTTGAAGTCGCGCAGTACCGCCCAGACGCGGTCGATCGGCGCGTCGATGACCGCGGAACGGCGAACCCGAATCACCGCAACTTCTGTTTCAGGGAGTCGAAGGCGGCCTGGAACACGCCCTGCCCGATGCCCTGCGCGAGCTCCCGCTCCTTTTCAGGGGCGCAGTCGAACTCCGCCCACCATTCGGCGAAGGTCTTGTTGCCGTCGGTCACCGGTGTGAGCTTGAGCGTGGCGACGTAGTTGTCGACGCCCATCGGGCTCTCCAGGATCGAGTAGCTGCACTGGTAGTCGTAGTCCGAGAGCGTGAGGAGCTGCTCGCGGATCACGCCGCCGTCCTTCAGGCGGAAGTTGCGCACGCAGCCGATCTTGTCGGCGGGCAGGCCCTGCTCGATGCGCGATTCGGCGACGAACGGCGTCCAGCCCGGCAGCCCGTTGAAATCGCGCACCTTCGCCCAGACCGCGTCCGCCGGCGCTTCGATGACGCTCGAGGTGTAGACCTTGATCATTCCGCCTTCTTGTTGCCTTCCAGCAGCGCATTGGCGGCGTGGCCGAGGTCGCCGCCGCTCACACCGATCTCGCGCAGCAGCTGGTCCACCAGCGGCGCCTGCGCGCGGAAGCGCAGCGCGGAATTCACCACGCTGTCGGCGAGGCCGTTGTTCGCGTTGCCGTTGACGCCGGAGCCGTTTCCGCCGCCGCCCAGGCCGTCCACGTGCAGGATGCGGATGCCCTCGATGCGCTCCATCGGCTTCACCGATTCGCGGATGATGCCCTCCATCTTGTCGATCAGCTGGCGGCGCATCGCCGACTGGCGCGCCTCGGGGGTGAGCAGGTTGGCCGCCTTGTTCATCAGGGACAGGCCCTCGGCCTCGACCTCGTGGCGGATCTTCGCCGCCATGGCGCGGATGCGCGAGGAGTCCGACTCCGACTCGGCCTGGGAAACGTCGATCAGCTTTCTGCGCTGGGCCATCTCGACCTCACGCGCGGTGAACACCTTCTCCTCCTCGGAGACCGCCTTGGCGCGCGCCTGGTCGGCGGCGGCCTGCGCTTCCGACTGCAGCTTGGACTGCTGCGCGACGGCGATGGCGCGGCCCTGCTCGGCCAGCTCGACCGCCTGGCGTCGCCCGATCTCCAGCTCCTCGATGCCGCGCTCGCGGCCGATGCGGTCTTCTTCCACCGAGCGCTCGGAGGCGATGCGCGCGCGCTCCACCGACTCGCGCGCCGAAATCTGCGCGCGCTCGGCCTCCTGCTCGCTTTGCGCGCGCTGGCGCGCCACGTCCGCCTTCTGCGAGGCGCGCTTCACCTCCAGCTCGCGCTCCTGCGCGAGGCGCGCGTACTCGAGCTCGCGGTCGATGTCGAGCGCCTGGCGCTCGGTGTCCAGGTTCTTGTTGCGGATCTGGATCATCGTGTCCTGCTCGATGTCGTTGCGCATCTTCTTGCGCGTCTCGATGGTCTCGGTGAGGCGCGTCAGGCCTTCCGCGTCGAAGGCGTTGGAAGGGTTGAAGAACTCCATCGCCGTCTGGTCGAGCTGGGTGAGCGATACGGTCTCCAGCTCCAGGCCGTTTTGCAGCAGGTCGGCGGCGACCACGCCGCGCACGCGCTTCACGTACTCGCCGCGCTTCTCGTGCAGCTCCTCCATCGTCATCTCGGCGGCCACCGTACGCAGGGCGTCGACGAACTTGCCCTCCACCAGCTCCTTCAGCATGTCCTGCTGCATGGTGCGCTGGCCCAGCGTCTGCGCCGCTGCGGCGATGGCGTCGGGGCTCGCCTGAACGCGCACGTAGAACTCGCTGGTGACGTCGACGCGCATGCGGTCCTTGGTGATGATGGCCCGCTCGCGCCCGCGCGACACCTCCAGGCGCAGGGTATTCATGTTCACCGGGATCACTTCGTGGATGATCGGCAGCACCAGCGCGCCGCCGTTCATCACCACCTTCTGGCCGCCGAAGCCGGTGCGCACGAACGCCCGCTCCTTCGACGAGCGCAGGTACAGCCAGTTGAGCAGCCAGACGACGATCGCGACGACAACCGCGACGCCGATCAGCGCCAGGATGAACTGTCCGAATTGAGCTCCGCTCATGATGCACCTCTCATTGCTTTGAATTTGCGAGTCGTTTCAGTCAAGGCGACTTCCGTCGGCAATCTCTCCATGCTCGACGCCCCATAAAACCCGTTGCAGCCTCTTGCGTTCTTCAGGATGAACTGCGCGTCCTCGGGCGTGGCGATCGGCCCGCCGTGGCACAGGACGATGACGTCCGGATTGACGCTGCGCGCAGCCTTGGACCAGGCCTCGATGGGCTGGACGCAGTCCTGCAACTTGAGAGCAGTGTGGGCACCGATCGCGCCACCGGTCGTCAGACCAAGGTGGCAAACCACGATGTCCGCCCCCGCCTTCGCCATGTCTTTCGCGTTCTGCTCCGAGAACACGTAGGGGGTTGTCAGCAGGTCCGCCTCGTTTGCTTTTTTTATTGTTTGAACTTCCAAGTCGTAACCCATGCCCGTCTCCTCGAGCTGGGCGCGTATCGTGCCGTCGAACAGGCCGACGGTCGGAAAGTTCTGGATGCCGGAGAAGCCCAGGGAAATCAGCTTGCGGAAGAAGTCGTCGACGATCAGGAAGGGATCCGTGCCGTTCACGCCGGCGAGAACGGGCGTCTTCTTCACTACCGGCAGGACTTCTTTCGCCATGTCGAGCACGATCTCGTTGGCGTTGCCGTAGGCCATCAGGCCGGCGAGCGAGCCGCGCCCCGCCATGCGGTAGCGGCCGGAGTTGTAGATCACGATGAGGTCGATGCCGCCCGCCTCCTCGCATTTCGCGGACAGGCCGGTGCCGGCGCCGCCGCCGACGATCGGCTCGCCGCGGCGCACCATCTCGCGGAACCGCCTCAGGATGTCCTGGCGCGCAATTCTTGCCATGGGGCGGCGATCTCGTTGAAGCTGGCCACCAGGGCGTCGGCGAACGCCTGGTCATTCACGTGATGCGGGACTTTGAGCAATTTCTTGTTTCCTCCGGAGCGGAAATTCGAGGTGATGACATCGAACAAAGCCTTGTTGGCCGCGGGATCCCAGAAGGCGCCGCCGGGCTTGTCGAGGCCCGACAGCCCGCCCTCGGGAATCAGGAAGCGCACCGGGCCTGCCATGCGGTTGAGCTTGTCCACGATGAACTTCCCGATCCGTCCCGCTTCCTCCGGCGTGGTTCTCATTAGGGTCACATTGCTGTTGTGCCGATACAGGTTCCGGTCCTTGAATTGGGAGGGCACCGTTTCGTAGGCCCAGAAATTCACCATGTCGACGGCGCCGAGCGATCCCACGTAAGGCAGCTTGTGCTTGGCAAACACATCCATCCGCGACGGACCGGCGGTCAGCACGCCGCCGCCGATCTCGTCGGTGATCTCGGTGGTGGTGATGTCGAGCACGCCGGCGAGCAGGCCGGAGCCGGCGAGCTTCTCCATCGCCTGGCCGCCGGTGCCGGTGGCGTGGAACACCAGGCAGTCGTAGCGTTCCTCGAGTTGCTTGGTGACCGCCTGCACGCACGCGGTCGTAAGCCCGAACATGGTCAGGCCGAGAGCGGGTTTGGAGACGACTTCGCTTTTTTCCTTGCGTGAAAAAGCGATCATGCCGGCGAGCGAATGCGCGGCGTTCGCGAGCACCCTCTCGGAAATACGATTGATCCCCGAAATATCGGTGACCGAATACATCATGCAGATGTCGGAAGGCCCGACATACGGCTTCACATCGCCCGAAGCCACCGTCGACACCATCATCTTCGGCAGCCCGATCGGCAGCGAGCGCATGCCCTGCGTCGCCAGCGCGGTGCCGCCCGAGCCGCCGGCCGAGATGATGCCGCCCAGGTCGCGCCGCTGCGCGAGAAAGGCTTCCAGCGCGAGCGCCATTTCGGTGACCGCCGAGCCGCGATCGCCGGTGAACACCGCACGCTCGCCTTTTGGGTGGTGCCTGGCCACCTCGCGCGGATGGATCTGCGCCGGCGAGGGCTTGCCCGAGGTGGCGAGGTCCACGGTCAGCGTGCGCAGGCCGAGCTTGTCGAGGCAATTGCGCAGGTAGAAGAGCTCGCGCCCCTTGGTATCGAACGTGCCGACGATGTACGCCGCGCGCTCGGTGGAATGCGCAACCGGAAACTCGACCACCCGCGCTTCCTGATGCTGTTCTGCCGCAGATTCATTCACCGACCGGTCGACGGGTTGAGAGCCCCATCGCGTGAAGCTGCGAACGGTTCGCTCTTCCCGGACCGGCTCGTCGGCGACGAGTGCGTCGCTCGCACGCTTGACGGTAAGGACCTGGATCTCATTGGAGGGCGTCTCGGCAGCCGCTTCCTCGGGAACATCCGTATCCATCTTCACGCCCAGCAGTCTTTGCTGGAGGTCGCGGTCGGCGGCGAGCTCCGCCGCGGGCATCGAGCGCGCGATGCGGCCGTTCACCATCACGGCGATGGTATCGGCGACCTCGATGGCGACGCCGAGGTTCTGCTCGATGAGCAGCACCGAGATCTCGCCCTCGGCGGCCAGCGATTTCAGCATCGCCGCGACCTGCTGCACGATCACCGGCCGCCGAGGGCGAGA